>JAESFT010000248.1_pt1 | contig 48249 bp, 42 predicted proteins | sample 9269451 | NCBI WGS metagenome assembly JAESFT01 (sample SAMN14502557, study PRJNA617106) | algae metagenome | isolation source: Scytonema hyalinum WJT4-NPBG1 and co-occurring heterotrophs from well... | place: USA: Mojave Desert, Joshua Tree National Park, California | collected 2006-05-25
GGTGGGGGTGGGATGCCAGGTCGCCTGGGCTGGGTATCGCTAACTTGGCAAACTGCAATCAAGCGGCCCTCCTGGGTCGGATCTGCGCTAGCGCTGTTTTGCATCAGCGCTGCTAGGGCTGGTAAGTCTCGCCTCACGGCATAATCACGATAGATATCCAATCCGATCGCTTGCGGTTGATATGCCTGCAATTTCTCCAACAATTTCAAGAGCGATTCATCTGAGAGGGAACCTCGGCGTTCCTCTTGAGGCTGTGATTGCACATCTTCTTCAGTAATCGTCACAACTAACAAGCGAGAATCAGGCTTCTCGTCTGGGCGTAGCCGCTGCAGTTGATCAAATGCTTGTAACTCGAATGGCTGAAGCATTCCCCGATATCGTACGCCCATGACTAAACCAGTGATTGCTAGACTCGCGCAGATGAGCCAAAGAAGATGAAGTTTTGAGTTCTTAGCTTCGTTTTTTGGGTATAAACGTAATTTTTCCCCCCCTCCCTGTCTCCCTATCTCCCTGTCTCCCTCTCTCCCTACCAACTCCCGCCAACTCGGTGGGACCTCTGCCAGATTCTGGTAAATCACAGGTAGCCAAGTTGCACAGGGAAATTGCCCCTCCAGCCCTTGCAGCCGTTCCCTTGCCTGGCGAACTGCCAGATAAAGCGATTTACCTCTAGCATACGCTTGTAAGAAATGTTTTAGAAATGTCTGCGCCACACGATCTGGTACTGGTTCACGCATGACAATCAACTGCGGAATCTGCAAAGGAGCAAATTCTCGTGCCAGTCCTAACCCATCACAGGAGTTGAAAATTGCCAACTTTAAGCCGCGCTCTACTGCCTGCTTCAAAGCATACTTTAACTGGCTAATTGTCAAACTCTCAGTTTGGTTAATGTAAATCTGACCTGTTTCCCCTGCACTTTGAGTTGAACTATGTCCTGCAAAAAAAAGAATGTCCCAATTTTGCTGCCAGAGATTATCTGTTAAGTCTTCACGGGCTGGCTCCACCAGAAAGTCAATTTTTGCGTCAGGCAGTTGCTCTAGGAGCGCACGGTCTGCTGATATATCTATACCAGTACTATCCCCTAATAATGCCAAAATTTTGACTGTGGCAGTTGCTCTTGAGGGAAGACGAACCTGTTCATAAGTAGGAGCACTTAAGCCAATTTCTGCATTTGGGTAGCGCTCTACTAGCTCCCAAAGATGCCAAGGGAGCTTCTGAAGTTGATACTCTTGAGTCTGCAAAATTACCCGAATTGCATCAGATGTCAGGAGTTTTTCCAGCCATTTCTCGCGAATGGGTCGAAAGGATTCAGATCCGAGCCAACAGTTAAGGCGATCGCCCAATTGTTTAGCTGCTTGTACACACTCCTCAACTCTGAAAATTTGCGTTGTTGGTTTTGGTAGCCCAATGGGACGAGCGGAAAAATCCAAGCTACGGTAAATTGCTTGCCAACGATTGAAGTCTAGTGGCAATTCTATGTTTGGCGGAAGTTCACCTGTGACTTCACTGTGAGGGCGGCTGTTGTCCTCACCAATCTGGAGTGTTACCTCAAACCCAGCTTCAAAGCTCCCTTTTCCAAATCTCAAAACCACCAATTTAGTCACTGTAATTTCTTCGCTTCAATAGAGAAATTATTTTTCCAATTTTTGTAACTAGGCTAAAAGTCAATGGTAGATACTAAGGATAAAATTGTGGAATTTATACTTAAGAGAAAGTAAGTGTATTACCACTTACAGTCTCTATATACGAGTATCTTCATTTTTTATGCAGTTCCAATCACAGGAACTGAAATTGTTAGATTACTTTGCTTTTCAAACGAACAGTACTCCCAATAACCAGGACGATCTGGTGCCTTGGTGCAAAATGGAAATATTGTTCTATTTCTGTAAACCCCTAAATCATACTTTTGATTCAGCAAAGCCCCTCATTTGTCTTATGGATGGCATTTATACTCTTAGTTGAAAGTACTCCTAAGTGTACTATTCTAGTTTTCGTGGGTTTTTCATAATAAGTATAAAGACAATTTTCGTCGAATAAACTCAAGTGACAAAGATGTCTATTAGTCTGGAGTCACTCGCTATTTCTGTAAAACAAAAAGTTCTATGCGCTCAAGGCAGGGTATTGTTGAAATCTTTTCCACGTTTGTGCAATTTGATGCAGATGCTTTCAGTCGTTGGGTTACCGATCCCAAGCTGCGGCGCAGTATGCACAATTGTGTAGAGCGGTCTTTGGAGGAGGAGTCCGAAACCTTTTGGGCAATTTACTGGCATCGCATCTGGGAAATTCAGGCAAGTCCACTCGCCGCCGCCCACATTACAGCCTATTTGCAAGAAGTCTGCTACTGGGTTGCAAAAAAAATGAAGATGAATGCGCCGGGTCAACATTCTGTGGCAGACTTTTTCCAAACAGCGATCGCTCGTATAGACAAAGTTCTCAGAGGCTTCAACCCCCAGTTGAATTCAAATTTGAAAATTTATGCTGAATATGCCTTTAGTAATCTCATAAAAGATGTATTACGCAAGCGTCAAGAAGTCGATATGTGTACCGAGTGGGGATTGCTGCACAAACTCAGTCAAAAGCGACTGGTGGAGTCTCTGCGACAGGCAGGGTATAACTCAGAAACTATTGCGCGTTATGTTCTAGCCTGGAGGTGTTTCCTCCAACTCTATGTGCCCACTGATGCTGCAACTGCTCACAAACTGGTGAAACCAGATCAGGCAAGATTGCAGGCGATCGGGCAGCTTTACAACACCGAACGGCTGAGCCAACTGAGTTGTCCGAGTCCTGTTTCTACTCCAGAAAGTTTGGAAAGCTGGCTACTTGCCTGTGCTAAAGCCGTGCGTTCCTTTCAATATCCATCCTCAGTTTCAATTGATACTCCTATACCAGGACAAGAGACGGGGGAATTGCTCGACCGTCTGACGGGAAATTTTCAAGAATCGCTACTGAATGAAATTATCGCCCAAGAAGAAGCAGAAACCATAGCAGCGCGGAGTACTGAAATCAATGTAGTTTTAAGTAATACATTGGTAAAATTAGATACCAAAAAGCAAGCGCTCCTGGAAGCCTACTACAAGCAAGAATTGACCCAGCAGCAGATTGCTCAACAGCTAGGAGTAAAACAATACACAGTTTCTCGCCAGTTAACTAAACTCAAACGGACTTTACTGCTTGCGTTGACGCAGTGGAGTCAGCAAAAACTGCATACTTCCCTAACATCTAACGTAATCGACAGCATGAGCAATTCTTTAGAAGAATGGCTACTTGTTCACTATCGCCATCCCGTTCTGTCGTCTTCCGTGGAGTCCCTCAAATGACTTTTGATTCACCTGCATCTGCCCTCATTCCAGACAAGCTCTCCCTGGAAATTCCACTATCCTCTCAAACACGGGAATTACCATCTTTTTCAACATCGGGGGCGAACTGGCAAGCCCGTCTTAACCAAATGTGCCTCGATGCATTTTTACCTTGGTTGAGAGAAGAACAAGTTCAGAGTGCAAGAGTTTGGACTTCACAGGCAGCATTGCCTAGCTTTTGGGAATTTGTGAATGGGACTGCCATTGGTTGTGAGGGAATCCGCTTAGTATTAATTCCGACAACAGCAATCGACCTGGAAGAATTGCGCGTACCGCAGGAATGGCTGGATATTCCTAGTTGGGTAGCTGATTACTACGTAGCAGTACAGGTAAATCCAAATGGTGGTTGGGTGACAATTTGCGGCTACACCACCCATCGACAATTGAAAACAAAAGGGGTGTATGATGCAGGTGATCGCACCTACTGTTTGGATGAGAATGACCTGATACAAGACATCAATGTTCTGTGGATTGCCCGTGAACTCTGTCCAGAAGAAATTTTACGTGAGTCGCTTGCTCCTTTACCAAAGTTACCTTTAGGACAGGCAGAGAACTTACTGGAACGGCTAGGCAATCGTGCAGTCGTCTTTCCCCGTGTCGCAATCCCATTTGAACTTTGGGGAGCATTACTGGAACATGGCGGCTGGCGACAACGGCTGTACGAGCGACGACAGGGGTTATCAGAACAGTGGTCTATTCAGGAGTGGTTACAAGCAGAAGTGTCTCATTTAGCACAACAGCTAGGCTGGGGAATGACCTCAATGCAATTAGCTTCTCGTGGTGTGCGAAGCCGGGAACTCCAAGAATCAAGCATCTACTTGTCTCGACGCTTGACCTTGGCTGGCAATCCCTACGAATTACACGTATTTCCCAGAGGTAACTTAGAAGACCGCATCTGGCGTTTTGAGTTACGAAATGCAAATCCAAATGAAATGATTCCAGCTGGGTTTAAACTTAGACTTTTAAGCGAGGATTTACAACCTTTTATTAATAATGAGGATACTGCAAAACAGGCGATCGCGCAGCTTTATGTTGATGTGGTGTTGGAACCTGGGGAAGGTTTGGTTTGGGAAATTGAGCCTATGCCGGATGGGTATGATAGAGAAATTTTGCGGTTTTAATTGGGAGTACGACAAGAAGCAGTGGTTGTTTGGAAAGATGACGTGGCGTTAGGGACTTGGGCAACAAGGTAAACATCGCCCGCCTTATCCACAACCCACCCATTCGCTTCCACAATTGGCTCTCGATTATCAGCAGAGCGCTCAGATAATGCCACTGGTTTTGCTTCGGCGTCTTTCTGATTCCCCGTCTGCTCATCCAGCGTCACCCATTGAGTGATCACTGCACGAGAACGCAACGGTTCGCTCGGACTCAAAGGCAATCCTCCACGTCCTGTGGCAACAAATCTACTGGTTTGTCCATCTCTGGCAGTACAACTTTGAGCAATTTGCTGTGAGGCGTCAACCAAATTTACAGGCAGTTCCACTAATCCTCGATTGGGGTCAACATCGGGTGTATTAATAGTCACTACTCCATTTAAAGAAGGGTTAGCTTGTGAAATCGCGGAAATGTCATTTGTGAGCAAGCGAACAGGGTCGAGTTGGTTTGGGTCATTGGTTTGTAGTAGCTTTACTAAGTCTTCCCGACTACGTGGTATCATGCCAAAAATACCAGTGGCATTGATTGTGACTTGCCCCCCGTTGCCACTGAAAGCATTGGCGGTAATGTCGCTGTTTTCATTAGGGACGGCGACGATGAAACCGTTAGGAGTATTGATAGTGATGTTGCCGCCGTCTCCACCCTGCTGGGCAGTGCCTGCGGTGGCAGAAATGCGACTACCACGGCGTAGCAGCAACAAGTCCCGGTTTTGTAAGATGATATCGCCGCCGTTACCCGATCCGGTTTCAGCTGTAATTTTTGCTTGATTATCAAGCTTAATAGAGCGAGCAGTGACTTTGAGATTGCCTGCACTGCCCGTTCCTTGACTGCCTACAGTTACTTGTGCGCCATCCCGGACAACTAACTTTCCAGTGGTAATCGTCACATTTCCGGCATCACCTGCTCTTGTAGTAGAACCTGATACCTCTGCCCCATCTGCAACAATCAACTGCCCAGTTTTAATCATCAAGTCTCCCGCATTTCCAGTACCTCTGGTTTGAGCGGTTAAGATGCTGCGAGAACCACCTACATCTTTGCCACTCACCTCCACCGATTCAGAGGCGTTAACAGTCAAGCTACCCCCCGAACCCCTGCCCAACGTAGCACTTGATACTCGTGCTCCATCTTGGACAATTAACTGCCGTGTGTTTAGGGTTAAATCGCCGCCCATGCCTGTGGCTCCTCCCTGAACATCAGTTAATAAACCGCTGGGAGAACCTCCTGGTCCCGGTGCTATGCCACTCAATTCTACTGACTCAGAGGCGTTCACCATCAACTGCCCCGCCCGTCCCTGACCACGGGTTGCAGTTCCTATCTGTGCCCCACCCCGGACAATTAACCGTCCTGTTTCCAAAGTTAATTTGCCACCAGCGCCTGTGGCTTGTTCCCCAGCTGTGGTAAATAAGCCGCTAGCAACCTCATTATCAAATGCTGAGATGCCACTCAGGTCTACCGACTCGGAAGCGTTCACTGACAAAGTTCCCCCCAATCCCTCACTAAGTGTATCAGCTACTACCTGCGCTCCATCCCGCACAATCAACTTAGGAGTACTAATTTTTAAGTCAGCACCAGATCCAGCGCTCCGAGTCCGAGAAATTAAGGCGCTGCTAAATTCACCATTTGCTGTTGTTCCCCTCAGTTCTACAGATTCAGAGGCTTTCACGGTAAAAGCCCCTCCGGCGATCGCCCCACGGTTCACAGCTATAATCTGTGAACCATCGCTGAGCGTAACACGCCTGCCTGAAAGCTGGATATTGCCGCCGCCTACACCACTGGTAGACACAAAAGCTTCCTGGGACAATTGAATGTCCTTGAAGTTTTGTACACCTTCATATCCTAAAATCCAGCCTTGATCGGTCGGGGTTACTTTGATCTGACTGTTTTCAGCGGCACTACCTAGCTCAATGCGTCCTCCTGGCGCTGCTAAATTCGTTCCTCCGGATACACCCAGCGCTCCCCCCTCTACCGAGACATCACCACCTACTAAAGCCAAGGTTTTACCTGTCTGCACTTTTAGTCCAGACCCCTGTACAAGAATATTTCCCACATTGTCGCCAAATTGCAAGCCAATGGGAACACTGACTGTTAACAGGGGAGTTGTTTGAGGCTCCTTGACACTGAATTGCGTTTGATCACCAAACTTGAGACTACTAGCTGTACTTGCCAGAAAAGAGCCACCGATATTCAGGGAAGCATTAGGACCAAAAATAATACCATTGGGATTGAGTAGAAACAGGTTGGCTGTGCCCTTAGTTCTGATTAAACCATCAATGTTAGAGATGGAGGAACCCGTCACACGGCTAATGATGTTCTGAATATCCGAAGCATTGTTGAAGTATGCTGTGAAACCAGTGGGTACAGAAAACTGCTCAAAGCTGTGAAACAAATTGTTTCCAGATAATGTTCCCCCAGTAATAGTGCTTACGTTACCTTGAATTGTTACGCTGGAATTATTAGGTAAGGTTCCATCTGGGACGATTTGAGCTTGGGTAGAGTTTGTCGTTGCCAGACCGCAAAACGTACTCAAGTTAACAATACATAATAAGTAAATACTCTGTTTCATATAGTGATATAAGATAATTTATGAAACTTTCCTTTGGGTAGCTAATAAATAAAGTGGCGGATGTTGCAGAATCAAAGTGTGAAATAGGGTGGCTCTGATTTTAACCTCTGTAAACTTATCGGAGGTAGGTTAGGGTTTTAAGTCGCCAGATAAAGAATTCACTCCTGTTTGCATCATCTTATGGTTTAGTAAAGCTGATAAATCTTGCTAAGTGCAAAGCACACAGAGCAAAGTTAAGAAAAAAGACAGGTGATTTCACTTTTTAATTGGCAATTTTATAACTAATTTTTTTATGACTATATCTCTCCAAGGGTAGTTACTTGTCTCTGTTGGTAATTATATTGAGAGTTTCCGGTAAATTTACAATTTAGTGTAGAATTTTAAGAATTTAACCTTTATAAAACTACATAAACTTGTATTTTAACCAATTGATAGGTTGTATCAATACAGGATTGAAGTAGATTTACAAGCTAACTTTTTATGAAGTACAGGAAAAAGCCTTGTAAATCTATAAAATATCTGTAAAAATTTACTTGTCAAATTGATTTGTTCTAGAACTTACAAGTGCTTGGGAAATTAAAAACCAAGTAGTCTCAGCCAAAATTGGCAATTTTCTTTGAAATTCACATGACTGGCGGCAGTTTGGATTAATACAAAAGGTTCCGCGCTCGCACTTCAGAACATCCCTATCGTTAATGCCCACTTTTATGGAGGAATTTATGAGTGCAAAAAATCTTGTCAAGAGTCTAAATAAAAAATCGGAATTACAAAAAGCTTTGGCGATAGTAAGCATTATGATTACAGGCTTACTTCTTATTAGTGCTTCACCTGCTTTAGCAGAAGACCAGGATCTGCGTGAAAGACCCGTCAAATCGATTCCTGAACCCTCTTCAGCAGTCGGTGTGTTAGCTGTGGGTGCTTTGGGTGCAGGTTTGCTGCTAAAAAACAAGCTAAAGCGCAAGCAGTAAAAAACCTAGGATGATAGCCTCAACTAAAGCAAGTAATATCAATAGCGGATGTACTTCAAACTTTCAGCTTTTTTCACCAAGAAATCTGTGAAAAGACTCATAACGGTACGCTTACGCAATTTGATATTCGCATTGATTGACATCCCGGATTGCAATGGCAGTTGACGATTATTAATCAGCAACGTCTGTCTATCCAAGCGGACTTTCGCCGGAAAACGGTAGTAAGAATAAACTTCGTCTGGAGGTAATGCATCAGAACCAATCGTCAGGAGTTCGCCTTTGATATCGCCATACTGTTGAAAGGGGAAGGAATCAATTCGCACATCGACTTTCTGTCCTTCTTTGACAAAGCCGATGTCCGGGTTGGTAATGTAGACTTTGGCTATGAGGTTATCGTTGGGAACAATTTTTAGAATTGGTTCGCTGGAGTTAACCACAAACCCTGATGTTTTAGCTTTCAGTTCAAAAATGGTTCCATCAAAGGGAGAGGAAATTTTCTGATATTTCAGGGTTGTTTTCGCCTTACTTAACTCACTATCGATTTGACTTATCTGACTATTTATCTCATAGATACGCTTTTGGTTATCCACAATCACCTTGGTTAACTGGCTGTCGATTTCGGCTATGCTTTTGTCGTTAGTTGTAATGCGAGCCAACAACTCTTCAGTAGAAAGTGCAGTGGTATTGCTCAGTTTTTCTTTTGCTTGGGCTATTGCTAATTTTAATCGCTGTTCTTCTTTAGTTTAGTCTGTTAATTTTTGTGTCGGGCAAACCTCATCCTATTGTTGCAATATAACCTCAAAATATTGCTTGCCTGACATCTTGCACCTTCTCAATAAGGTTAGGGTGGGCACTTCCAGATATACAAAATAATAAGCTTTTTAGGCTGCGATTTTCGCTTGGGAGACAGTCGTGTAAGATATGATCTGTGCCATCCTCGAAATGTGGTTCATAAATCAGCGATTAGCCTTGCTTTCCTGAGAAAGAATTGCAGTACAGTCTCTTCTTTGGAAATAATATCGGCTGTGCCCTCCATCCCCAATTGGACAGAACACTGTTTTTCGCCTTGATGTAAAGATAGGCTTTCTGGCTCAATTGTGACTTCATAGAAAGCACCGACACCAACTGCCTTTTGACTTGTACCTGTTGTCGGGGCAGCTGCAGTCGCACCATTGGCTTGAGGGACGAAAGCATCTGGGGAAATGGTTTTGACCTGACCTTTAAGAGTGCCGTAATCTGGATAAGGACAGGCAGAAACCCGCAAAAGTACTTTTTGACCTTCTTTCAACTTGCTTTTTTCCTCAGATGCCACCGCTGCCTTGACTACCAAGGGAGCATCACTAGGGACTATCTGTGCTATTTCCTCTCCTGGGCGCACAGTTTGACCAGAGTTTCGCAGGTTCAGCTTAGAGATTATACCATCAGATGTGGCAGTAATGACGGTTTGGCTAAGGTCAATTTTCACTTGTTGGAGTTCACGGATGTCGCGCTCAATTGTTTGCTGAATTTCAATTTGTTGCTGGATGAGGGCTTTGCGTTGTTTGTCTAAAGAAGCTTCGTTGGCTTTAAGGCTGGCTTTTTCTTGGGCAATGCGTGAGGAGGCGATCGCCACTTCTGCGTTACTAGGATTAAGGGCAGAAGAAGCACGTTGCCTTCTAGCAATGGCTGCCGAGATTGCTTGTTGTAGCCGCGAAATTGTTTGTTTTTGCGCCTCAATTGCTGCTTTTTGCCCTTCTACCGCTTGTTCTTGCTGGCTAACAGCTAGTTGTGCTTCCTCAAATTGATCCTGAGAAAGCGCTCCTTGTTTGGCTACTTTTTGATATCGGTTTCGCTTTGACTCGGCTGCTGATAAGGTGGCAACTGTTGCCCCTAAGTTCGCTTGAGTTGATTTTAACTCTGCAAACGCTTTTTGCAATTCCTTCTCGGCTATCTTGACGTTCGCCTCGGCTTCTTCGACATCAGCAGTGGTGGTAATTTTTTTATCTTGATATTCGCGAGTGCGACCACTCAATTCAGCTTCAGCGGCAGCAACAAGGCGGTTGAAGCGGTCAGTTTCGGCTGTTATTTGGCTATTGGTGGCACTAATTTGGGCGTTGAGTTGAACCAGTTGTAACCGAGACTGCTGGATGTTGCTTTGCAGTTGGCTCTTTTTGGTTTGAAGGCGACTGGCGTCGATAGTGGCAATCACATCTCCTTTTTTGACAACTTGATTTTCTTGAACCGAGACGCGCATGACTGGACCTTCTGTGGCAGCTTGAACAATCCGTAATTCACCAGCAGGACGGATGTTCGCTTGTGCTTTAACGGTGACTTTGTATTTAGTTACAGACGCAACAGCAACAGCAAGAGCCACAGCACTAAGCATAACCAGTCCACCAAAAGTAGTCCAACGACTAATTGGTGGTAGAAATTCGTTTTCTTCAATAATTGGAAGAGAGTCTGGTGAGTTGAAGTGACTAAGCATATTAAAACAGTGAACAGTGAACAGTGACCAGTAAACAGTACCAGCCGCAGTGACCAAAAAACTGATAATTGATAATCCGGGTACATGCTCACTGCAAAAGATAATTTTATTTACTCATTGCAGGAGATTTGCCGTTAGATTCAGATTTGGGGGAGGATTTCACCACCAAACCATTCCTTGATAAGGCAAAGTCGTCTAAAAAGTCTAAGTGGTCACCAGGAACAAGCCGTAGCTCCTCTGGAGTGCCAGAGATTTTCAAGCGCCCTTCCTCAAGCAGTACAATCCAATCGGCTCGCTGGATCACTTTTGGGCGGTGGCTAATCATAATTGTGGTTTTACCGTGTCGATAATACAGCAGTTTATCTAGCACTTCGGCTTCACTCACCGGGTCAAGAGCGCCAGTGGATTCATCTAAAATAAGTATCGGCGGCTCAGTTACTATTGCCCTGGCTATGGCTAGTCTCTGCCGTTGTCCACCAGAGAGATTCGCGCCAAATTCGCCTAAGACGGTTTGATACTTGTCGGGCAATTTACTGATAAACTCGTCTGCACCTGCAATCTGACAAGCCCTGACAATTTGTTCAAAACTGATGTGGGGATAGCTGAAGCGGAAGTTGTCAATAATTGAGCGACTCCAGAAATGAGGTTCTTGAGGTACTAGCACCACCTGCTGTCGCAGACATTCTAGGGAAAGGTCTTGCTGATTATAGATGCCGTAGCGCATATTACCAGACTGGAGGGAATATAAACCAGCAATCACTTTGGCGAGGGTACTTTTGCCACAGCCAGATTTACCAATGAGGGCAGTGACTTGACCGCCTGTGATAGTCAGGGAAAAATCAGAAAGTAGGTCAACTCTACCCGCATGGTGGAAGTTGAGGTTGGTGCAAGTAATATCTGCATTGCCAGGAATTTCTACCTGTGGCTTTTTAAAGTCGTTTTCGTCTTCCGGGGTAGCATCAATCACCTCTGTCAGGCGTTGGATGACAATTTGAGCAGTAATAAACTCATCAACTAACCCGATAACTGAACCGAGAAAGCCGAGAAAGTTGCCACTCAGTCCACTATACGCCATCAGCTGACCGATAGTTAAGGTGCGATTAATTACTAAATAGCTACCTAACCAAAGTAAGGCAATACTAGTGAAACTGGAAAGAATACCAGTGATTGTACCGCTGTAAAGCCCCAGCTTCATGGTACTCCAGCCCAAGTTAGCAAGACGACCAAAATTGCTCTGATACTCTTGCCAAGCTTGAGGTGTGGCTTGAGTAGTTTTGAGAACCTGAACACCGCGAAAAGTTTCGACGAGAAAGCCTTGGTTTTCTGTACCTAGGACAATCTGGTTGCGGGTTTTCTGGCGCAAAGCAGGGAGAAAAAGCAGGTTGACGAAGGTGACGATGACAAAGGCGGCGAGGGAAGCCAGAGTAAGTGTCCAACTGTAGAAGAGCATCAAGCCCAAGGAAACCACGGCAATAAAAAATTGGCTGGGTAAACCGAGGACAATTTGAGAAACTAGGGCATTAATGGCATGAACATCGGCAATGCGGCTAACGACTTCCCCACTGCGCCGTCCTTCAAAATATGAGAGGGGCAAGTGTAGGAGTTTTCGCCCGTATTCCAGGATTAGCCCTAATTGCAGCCGCTGACCAAAGTGACCAATTAGGTGAGATTGTACCAAACCTATAGCACTTCTAAATAAGTTCATAGCGATGACCCCAATTGCCACTGTCGTTAGCAGTTGGGTATCCCCCCGCACCAGCACGTCATCGGTCAGAAGTTGCATCATCAACGGGGAGGCGAGGGAGAGCAGCCCGATCGCGATATTGATGCCAATTGCTTGGGCGAGAATGAAACGATAGGGCCAAACCCGCACCAGATAACGCCCAAAGCCGCCAACTTGATCTTCGGGTTGTTGATAAAAGCGGCTGTCGTCTGGTGTCAGCAGCAGCATGATACCATTGCCCCAACCCTTGGTTAACTCCTCGCGGGTAAGGTAACGAATACCGATACCAGGATCGGCAATTACATATTTTTTCCCTTTTTGCCCGTACAAAACAACCCAGTGGTAACCTTTCCAGTGAATGATGGCAGGCAGAGGGGCTTTATGCAAAGAGTCGAGTATTTGAGGAGAAGCTTTCACCTGGCGGGCATTAAATCCTAGGGTTTCTGCACCTCGGCTCAAACCCAGTAAGGAAGTTCCCCGCGACCCCGTACCGACTGCTTCCCGCACCCGACCTATAGCAAAAGTACGTCCGTAGTGTTTGGCAACAGTGGCAATGCAGGCAGCACCACAGTCTTCTTCACTGTGTTGTAGAACAATTTGGTATTTCATATTCAAGACGAATAGAAGCAAAGAAAGAGAAGTCGGGGCAAAACCCCGACTCATAAAAGTATTCAGCCTGTCAGCTTAGACTTCTAGCCGCTTGGGTATTTTTGCTGTCACACTGGCTGAGATAGCTGAAAGTTATTCAGCTTAGTTTGTAACCATAGGTCAGGCGAAGGCTTGATAGTAAACATCATAGGTAGACCCACTTCCAGACACTCGCCTTATAGCTGTGCCATTAGTTGCTCCTGAGACGGTAAAACTACCCATAGGATCGTCATTGCCGATGCCCAACACCTTAGGGTCTTTATCGAAAAGTGCGACCGTTGTCTGATTATTAAAGCCTACGCCTAGGTTAACTACGGCAGAATCTCCTGTACCCATCCCACGGTCGCCCCAGATCTTTTGACCACCTATTGTGATATAGGTGTCGTCCTTTCCAACCAGGTCGGCATTCGCTTTGATCGCCTGAATTTTTTCTATTAAGACAAAGGCGCCTCCTTCGATGACAGCTGCTTCTTCGGAAGTTAATTCAGTAAACAATTGTTCGTTAGAGATAGAAGTGATTTGGTCGATGTTTGACATTGTTTTCTCCTTCAATCAAATTGGATAAAATTACTTAGAAGTCGTTAGAAAATTCAGACTTTGAGCCTGAATCGTGACAACCTAAACTAAAGACTGTTCAACATTACTGTTTTGGCAACTTATGTTGTCCTCAGCATCTAGGTGTCACACCTATCCATACGTGCGCTACTGAGGTCTATGCAGGGTTCCTTCTCCTCATGCTGAAGTTGTAAAATTACTTAATATTTGGAATAGCTGTAAAAAATCCGTTACAACCAATTACCAACGAGAACATAAGCAGCCCAATAACCCGGACGGCTGTAGTTTGGATACTTTTGTAAAAGCGTCACTTGAGCGCGACGCAAGGCTTCTGCTTTTGTGACTTTGGAAGAAACCAACTCACGGTAGAACTCGCCCATAAGAATAGCAGTAGAGCGATCGCCCACATTCCAGAGACTCGCCAGTGTACTCCGTGCGCCTGCACGCACAGCAACCCCCGCCAAACCCAGCGTTGCCCGATTGTCTCCCGCTGCTGTCTGACAAGCACTCAAGACAAGAAGTTCTACGGCTTCTGGGCGCGTTTCATCTCGACGGCGCAAAAGCAAATCAAAGTCAGTCACATTAATTGGACCATCTGTCGCCAAAACAAATGTATCCTCAGAACGAGAACTAAACTGTCCGTGCGTTGCCAGGTGAACGACATTAAACGGAATAGAGTTTATCTTTCCGAACAGTGCCTTACTGGTAAAATCCTGATCTAAAAGTTTTGTAGTTGATACCCCTGCCTTGGCAATCAAGTTAAACTCAGATTTGATTTCCGGTAAGGGCGGAAATCGTTGAAATTTGACTGGCGGTTGCACCAATCCCCCGGCAAGAACCTGCAACTTTTCCTGTGCTAAAGGCTTGGGTTTCTGCAATTGCAGTCCCAAATTCAAGGCAACAGCATATTTCTCAATCAGATATTGCTTACCGTCATACAGTGCTGCCATTGGTACACTTCGCAATGCACCATCTAGTACAAATACTAAAGTATTAACATTGCTACGTTGTAACTCAGGCTCAATTGGTTGAATCAGCCAACTATAGACTTGCCCAGAGAGGGATTGGACTTCCTCCATTCTGTCAGGTTCGGTCAAGTACTGCCGCAGTTGCCCCAAAATATCTTCTACTTCAGTCTGGGATTTATTCACCGAGTAATGGCCAAGAGGTTGCTTCGGAACTTTGACAATGACTTGTAATTGGTCTAGTAGAATAATTGGATAAATAATGGCAGCAGTGGGATTATCCTGATCTACGACTTCGTCTAAGACAACCTTTGTCACATTCAAGCAGGCTTCTCGAAAGAAGTTATCCAATTGTGCTAACTGGAGTGCTTCAATTCTTTGTCTAGCTTTATCTAATGTTTCTTCGCTCAGTTTTTCTCCCTGTGATTGCAAAAGCAATGCAACTGATTCGCGGTAAACAGGTTCTACACTTTCCTTAAATGAAAACTGAACATCTCGATTAACTGCTACAAGGTCACTTCTTAGAGATCGCAATTCATCTACAGCAGCATCATACGCTGCAATTGCCCCTGGAATATCTCCCTGCTGTTTTCGCAAGCGTCCCTGCTGCCAATGCCAATTGTAGGTGATATCCGGCGCATTTACGGCTTGAGCCAACACAAGTGCTTGCTGTGTAAGCTCCTGGGCATACGACCATTGTTTCTCCTGCTCATACAGCCTTCCGAGGGTTCCTATCGCGTAAGATTCAGCTCGCCCATCGCCGAGTGCTTTCGCTTGTTTCACTGCTGTGGCAAGGATTTGAGCAATTTTTTCAGGTGTTGAATCTCGGGTGTCGCTTGTCGGAGCTTCCCCATTCCTAGCAGCACGGCACTGCCCTACACACTCTCTATTCTTTTGTTTCATCAAGCTCTGAGCAAAATGAATTTTAGCATAAACTGCTACTTGAGAGACCGGCAAACTATCTAGCTCAGTTGGAATTTGCGCTAAAAGGGGTTGTGCAGTTGACCACTCCTCTGTAGTCAATAGCACACTGAGAAGATTGATTTGCGCTTGAACCTTAGTGAGTGGTGAAGGAGTTTTGGCGATCGCTTGTTGATAGAAGGCGATCGCATTCTGATTATCCTGCTGGATTCTGGCAGTATTGCCCAAACTCAGCAGGCTCGCGCTGATTTCTTGAGGAGATTGCAACCTTTGGGCACTTTCCAGGCTTTTTTGCAGAACTTGACGGGATTGTTCTAAATCTCCGGTTAACTGAAGTGCATCTCCAAGCGATCGCAATTCTACAGCTTTAGTCAAAGAATCTGGTTGAGATTGCAAATTCTGACCTACCTCAGTCAACAACGTCAAAGCACGACGGTAGAATCCCAGAACCTGCAATGCCTGTGCTTGATTAATGCGACTGCGAATGATACCGCTTTTGTCACTTATTTGAGCGTAGGTATTCTCAGCTCGTTCCCATGTTTTTAACCCCTGTTCAGCCTGTCCTTGCTCCAATTGCAGACTTCCTTGAATTTCAAGCGTCTGAGCAAGAACCTGCAAATGTTGTTTTGAACCCTGAGGACTCAGTAGTTGCAAACTGTCATTGATCACCTTAGTGGCTTCAGCAAACATCCCACGTTGCTGGAAAACTAAGGCAAGATTACTAAGCGTTACTGCCTGCCTAAGTTTGTCTCCCCGTGCTTGATACTGTTGAGATACCCTTTGTAAAACTTCTTGCGCTTCTACTAACCGTCCCGCTTCATACAGGACTTGACCCTGTTGTATTAAATTTTGTAAGTTTTCTGGACGTTTAGACAAACTCTCAACCGCAAAATAAGTTATTGAGGATTCTCCTAGGACAGGTAAAACGATAACAAACACAAATACTGTTACTAGCAACAACAGGAGGTAGGTATATACTCTACTCTTTTCTTGCTGCTGTTTACCTTTTGCTGGCTTAAGAAAAGAGCGCAGATAATGAAAAGAGCGGAACCATTTTCTCATCATATTTCTCTACATCTAGCTATAGAAATAAACCCTGACCATCAGGTTGAAATTGGAAACATCCCACTTTTTATTTAGCAACCAAAGATTAATCCATTAAGATAGGCACAACGATGGGCAAGGACTTGAGGAACGTTATCAATTTTCCATTGTGCGCCGGAGATTTTAGTTCGACGGTCAATCTGTTTAACAGTAGATTCAATCGCACGCCTTGCCAATAGAACAAATTTGCTCGGCTTGATAATACTGATAATTGATGATACAGAGCGCCAACTACCTATCCAACAATCCAAAATGGATCTTCATCTTTAATATATGGCTCTCCAAGTGGCGGATGCACCAAAACGCCGCTTCCCTGGCTTTTTCTTGATTTCCCTCACGCTCCAACACAAACGGCCAGTACAAAAGCCAAGCCGCCTGCAACACCAACTGACTCGCCGTCTTCCCATCTTCGTTGATCCAATGATTGTAACAATTCATTAAGAACTGAAACAGCCGACCTGCACTTGAGTTTTTATTTCTTCTAATCCTAATTTCAACAACATCCGTGCTTTTCGTCATGAACTTCGTCTCAGTATAAATAAGTTTTTTATTTTACTTTTTTAGCACGCAGGGACAAATATCACCTTTAGTAGGGTAAAACTTTCCAAAACTGTCCAAAACTCGCCTCATTATGGACAATTCTTTCTTCAGAAAAAATTACTAATTATTCTACATAGAAAAAATTGTCCATATTTTTCCATCAAAAGTAGGCATAACACTGCCAATTATGTCCAAAACTGTCCCATTGATTCCAATACCCCAGACATCGCCACAAATACTCCGAAACCCCACTGTACAAGACTTTCCGTGTTTGCTAGACTAATCGTATCCCGCCGGAGCATTTTGGGTAGCGAGCAATGGCGGCGTATTACATTTTTTTATGGAAATTTTAGTTTGTAGCGCCGCCTGCTCGCCAAAAGGGGGTGTCCCCCTTTTGGATTACCCCCAATACTCGATAGAAAAATCGTAGATTCATGTCACCAATATTAAGCGCTCCGGGCGCGGAGCCGAAAGTGGGCGAAGCGATCGCTATTAATCACATATAAATTTATTGACTTGCTGTAGATTAAAAAACTTCCCTATATAATATATGGATAAAAAAACTGAAACCAAAAAAGTTTTTAAAGCTGGACGCTCTTCCCAACCCAAGCCAAAGCGTACTAATCTTATCAGCCTCAGACTTACCGACTCAGAAAAAGAAGATTGGGAAGCAAAAGCCCTTGCTGCTGGTATGGGGAAAAACCTCTCCAAATTTATCCGCTACTGTGTTGAACGCGAGCGTATTTACCTCGCACCCCCAGTACCCGCCATCAACTCAGCGACATATGCACAACTTGGTCGAATTGGCAATAATATTAACCAAATCGCCTATGCAATCAACCGGGCTGTGAAAATGGGAGAACCCATCGATGATGTAGACCCCCGTCCGGAAATCGAAGCCTTAAAACCATTGCTGCTGTCCGTAAAGCAGATATTACTGGGAATGCCCGAACATCCCTCTGAGTCTTCTGAGTCAGAACAATCTGCACCTGTGGCTAACCAACCCGAACAATCCAACCAGGTGGTTGCTAGAGAGGGGGAAGACTGCGAATGATTGGCAATATCACTAAGGGGAACGGCTTCTACGGTTGTGTTGCCTATGTTCTGGGTAAATCAGACGCGCAACTAATCAATACTAATATGGCAGGAGGAACGCCCGCCCAACTTGCCTGGGAATTTCGCTCCTTCGCCAATAAAAACCCCAGAGTCCAAAAACCAGTACTGCACCTATCGTTTAGTCCCGCCGTTGGTGATAGAATGCTCGACGAGTGGGAACTGTGCCAGATAGGACAACACTTACTTGACGGGTTGAAACTGTCGAACAACCAGTTTATTTTAGTTCAGCACAATGATGCTGAATTTGACGGACAACCCAGACCCCACGCCCATATGGTCATTAACCGGGTATCCTACGATGGCGAATGCAATGATGACTACTTAGATTACTACCGTACTGAGAAATTACTGCGCCAAATTGAAAAACAATACGATTTGATTATTCAACCATCCAGTTGGGAAGTCCAGAAGAAAAAAGCATATCCCAAACACATCCAACAAGCAGAAGCAGAAGGCGAATTAAATTTAGTTGAAAGATTGCAGAGTACGATAGAACAAGCGGCGGCAGATAAACCCGCGATGCCAGTATTTGTTGCCCGGTTGTTAAAAGAAAATATCCAAGTCGATTGCAAGTTTACCCGTACTGGTAAGCTCAAGGGGATTAGCTACTGCTTGGAGGGACAAGCATTTAAGGGTGGCGATTTAGGGAAGTTATACACGCACATAGGTATCCGGGAACATTTAAAAGTAGGTGTTCATGAAGATTATCGACACCCAATTGAGTCGCTAATCGAGAGCTACAAACGTGGGCGAACGATTGACGATTACCGGATAAATCATCTACAAGCTTGGATTGATAACCGCAAGCATTCTACTGATGACACTAACTCCAACTACGAGGAAGAATCCACAAATTTAGAATTAGCCGCGACACCAACGCAGTCAGTAGCAACAACACCAACAAACAATATTATTCTGCTACCAACTCAACAACCAAAAACCAAAATTAATTCTTTATATGTTCCATCCGAGGAACTTCAACAGACGGTGGTGTCAGGAGAAACAACAATCTCAGAATCAGAAGCAATTACACCACGCGCAATTTTATCACAGTCGGAACAATTAGTACCACCAGAGGCTCGAGCAATAACGTTATTGGGAGAATTAGGTTCACCCAAAACACCGCCAAAATTGGAGCCAGAAGAAGAAGCGATGGCGAGCGAGCAATCTGCCGGAGGTGGCAACGCAACGCTTACGCCCGGAGCAGCGATCGCACGATTGGAAGTCTTAGAAGTTGCAACAAAAGCCAACAGTGACAACAACCTTTCTCAGCAACACTCTTACGCTATGGCGATTGGGCAAAGCCCAGTGCCGTTCGGCGCAGCCGTGCCGCAGGCTCAGGCGATCGCCTCCGGCGCAGCGAAGCAGATCGCACAAACTGTACGTCAGTTGTGGGAACGACAAGACCTGGTTAAAAAGTCGAAGAAGTACGGACTCCAGCTTGGTGAGGACAACGTTATATATTTAAGCCGCAAATCAGGAGAAACAATTGCATCCATTCCCCTCGACGAAAAGCAAACCCCACAAGGGATTGCACTTACCCAAGAAGATGTAAACAACTTCCAAAAAATACAAGAAATATTGGATGCACTAAAGCAACACACTAAATTAAGTAAAAAAGCTAGCGATATAGAATACTAAAGCATATGAATGCGCTCACAACAATAATATAAAGCCCACTAACTGTATAAATATTTGTCTTGTTACACGGATGGTTTAGCTAAACATGCTTGCATCCATTGAATATCAGCTTTACTAAATGCTGGTGGGGGTGGAGTCTGGGTATAATCTATCGACAAGTCGTACCCTGCTTCGTCGTAAATTGCCTGAAGGGCAGCTTGCAGGTCGAGAACAGCATCGGGGTCGGGGTTGCGAAGAGGAACGGGAATTGTGGGGAGCGTATCTTGTAACGTCACGGGCCACACGTCGATTACTCCAGACCCCGCACGGGTGAGAGTAACCAAGTAGGGAACGTCTGGGAGACGGGGGTGGTTGAAGGGGCGCGTTCCCCTACGCAACAAGTCGATTTCAATGAGATGGACGTTGGCATTGTATAAACGCTGGCGTTTTTTACGGTAGTCAGTCAAATTGGGTTCGCGTTTGTTTACGGGTGACAAAATTTCGATACAGCTTACCAGTACGTTGTTGGCTGTATCCCGAATTTCGACTGTGGGGATGCGGACATCGACTGGTTGAATGACTGGAAGCGTTAGTGGTGCGGGGGTTGTTGCAATATTTGATTGGGGAGTGGAAGGTGGAGATGCGTTAGGGCGTTGTCTTATCTGCAATACCTCGACATCTGGGTACAAAATACCAATTTCACTTGAAGGGGAAGTATCCTCTACGACATATACTTCCAGCCGTGCAGCATATTTGGGACGCAGTTGTGGGGCGAGGAAGGCACGGATTTTGCTGGAAAGCGCGTTATGCACGTCGGGCCACAGCCCAGCTTCGAGGTATGGGTCCATGCCGGGGAAGGGAGAGGGCATCGCAGCGACCAATGTATGTGAACCTACGCCTTTATTTTAGAGGCTTGTTATTGGAAATTCCTTCTCTATCAAACTTTAATGTGTCCCCTGAGTGATATACTATCGCCCTAAAAGGGCAGGTGTTTCGGAGCGTCACTTGAGCTAGAAATATAAGTAAACATGAAGTAGGTATCATCATGGGGAAAAGACACTTAGCGGAAGTCATTCAACTGGACTCAAAACGTAAAACTCATTCCAACCAAGAGAAGTCAATTTACTATAGCAAAGGAATATTTGAGTTAAGCGAACATTGGGAAGCTTGGGAATTAGTCGATGCGGAAGAATCCGATTATGATTTTATCGAAGAAGGAACATTAGATGAGTGCCTCCAGGCACTAACTAATTTAATCAGTTTTGAGGTCACAAGTGAGTTATTAAGACATAATCTAGGACCAGAAGAATGGAGTAGAAAACAACAGTCACGGCGAGAAGAAATTAAGCAGAAGTGCTACCGTGAGGGAAGATATAAAGGTAAGGGGTGGGTCATCCAATCTGTCATCGATCAACCTACTCTCGAATCAATGATTAAAGATGAGCTTTTTGAACCAATTCAATAAGTTTTTCCATTAAAAAATCTTACTATTTGCATATGGGAGAAGCAAAACGACGCAAGCAAATATTAGGTGATATAGCTGTCGCCACTGAGGTTAGGACGCAGCTTGTTTAAGCACGGAGTCGATGGCATCATGTAAATTATCAAATTGTCGTAACTGTTTGCGAATGCGAGCTTTCAACCACGCCCAACACTTTTCAATCCGATTGAAGTCCGGGGAATAGGGTGGCAAATACACCACCTGAGCGCCGGCAGCTTCAATTAATTGAGCAATCCGACCGCCATGATGAAAGGTTGCATTATCGATAATCACCCACTCACCAGGGCACAGAACTGGAATCAAGCAGGTTTCCAACCACGTTTCAAACACCGTACGATTACAAGCTCCTTCCACGGTAAACGGTGCAATCAATTGACCATTCCGATAGCCCGCTATCATGTTGATGCGCCCCTGCCGACCACCAGACTTGAGTCCGTAGAGCCGTTTCCCCACTTCGGCGTATCCAAAGCCATAGTCCGAAGCGCTCATCCATGCCCGACTCATCAACATAGATTAAGTGAGGGGCTTTGGGATCTCCGAGTTGCGCTAGGAATGCGGCTCGTTTGACTTCATCACGTTGGCAATACCCATAAGTTTTTTTTTACGGGTAAACCCAATCTGCTGCAAGGCTCGTGAAATCGTACGTTCACTAATATCTCTTTCCCACAGTTGAGCCATCTCCGCTTGGGTCTTATCCTCATTTTCCTTCACAAATGCCCGAAACTTCTCCCAGTCGGTGATCTTCCGAGTCGGGTTAGAGCTTGGTTTTGGCTTTGCTTGGACATCGCCCGTCTCAGCTTTGCGCTGACACCACAGGTTGATCGTATTGCGACTAATGTTGAACAGTTCACTCGCCTCACTTTTGTTGAGTCCATCCAATTCGATCGCTTGCATCACCTTTTGCCGGAAGTCATAGCTATAAGCTTTAGCCATCGTAGTTGAGCAGAAACGGTAGGGACACTCTCAGTCTATGTCCTAACAAGACTGGCGATAGCTATACTTATGGTCAACCAGGAACGGTAAACCAGACCATACTAATTGCCAAGAAAAAGAACGATGCACTCTTACCATCTGATTTTTTACCTGATTTTGGTTTAGAGGTTGCTGCACAAATAGGGAAAGAACCTTTTCATTTGACTGTTGTAGAACTAAGTAAATTAAGACTACTTCAGGATACTGAAAAAGGTAGGGTAGCAATAACTTTTATTCCCTCTGTATTCTCCATTACTCACGTTACTGGAAGTGTCAATACACCAATGGTTATGCGAGAAACCATGATGGCGCTGGAGATTTACGACCCGGATATGAGCAAAGCTGACGCAGTAATAGAAGCATTAAAATCGGGTGTAGATGTTTTAGCCAATTGGTCAAAAAGATTCTTTAGCCAAAATCCTATTTACAAAGAATTGGTTGTACCAATTCACCTAATGCCTTATGAGGAAGATAGGTTAGGTTTACAACATATTGCTGACCATACCTAACATGATTTCTACTTCTTTTTCACTCGGCAGCCTGCATTGATCCAAGTGCAAGTTTATAGAACGCAGCTGTCAGGAGTCGGCACGCTCATCATACGCAGTCTCTAAACTAAACGGCAAACACCCAGGAAAGGCAGCTGCCCACGCCTGTGCTTCTGCAACCAGCACTTTGTCCCCTGAATCGAGGTAAAATTGCATTTTGGCAGTCTGCTCCAGGCGTGAGCGTTCCTGACCACCGATTATCCGCCCCACAATCAGGCAGTATTGTCGCACCATTGCCCTCGCACGAGATCCCGCCATTAGCCGCAGTTTCGTCACGCGCTTGAGTTCCTCGATGCTTGGGTCAGTATCGGCAGTTGCATCGCCTCCAGATGCGTCCTGCAAGCCGTTGTTGGTATTTTGGAGTGGCGGTTCTGGTGTCACTGTAGCAGGGGTCAAATCAGCCTCAGATACGCCTTGCAAGCCATTGTTGGCACTTTGGAGCGATGATTCTGCTCTCCCCACAGCAGGTGTCTCAACACAGGACAATGCGCCCTGCAAACCGTTATTGGCAATTTCCTGCCCTGGTTCTGGTGTCAGGAGTGCAGGTGTCGAAAGTACGCCCAGCCCGTTATCCTCCACAATTAATAAGTTTTTTTTATCATTTTTTGGCGACGCGCCGGAGCTACAAGGGTATATAAAATCCTGATGAGAATTGAATTCATTTGATTGTAAAATATTTGTAGAAACTGAATTCTCTAATTGATTGCTGGGTTGATTGAAATTAATTTCAGCACTATTAGAAGAATTTATGATTTCAACATTTTCCGCAGACTGGATGACAGCTGAGTCTTCCTGAGAAACCTCGGTTTCTTCAAGTACCTCTGCTGACTCCAGCCCTTGAGGGGCTGTCGCAGCAGGAGGTAAACATAAAACCTTCATATAGGGGGGAAATGTGTATCCTTCGATTTGGTAAGGGTTTTGGGCTTTTTGATTTTTTTCAGAGGTTTCAAAGTTGTCTAAACACCTGTATCCTTCGATTTGGCAGGTGTTTGAGCTATTTTCACCGTTAGAAGCCCAGGGGTCTTCTATGTAGGTTTTGGGATGCCACAAATGTAAATATTTGTGTAATGTCTGTAGGCTCAGAGATTTGCCAAACTGACGTTTGCACTCAGAACATATCTGTTTGGCACGTGCTTTCGCTCCTGGGGCTAACCCGGTTTCCCACTCTATGGCTTTTACTGCCCACTTGATGCGTCTTTGGGCTTGTTGGCTGCGCTGTTCACTTTGAGTAATGCGACGGTCAAATGGGATGACGTTGTCTTTGGGTTTTACAATCTTCCTAATGGCTGCTATGGCTTCTGCAAATGTTTTGCCGAAGGTCCTCAATAGACGGGCTGGATAACTGGCATAAGGGGTGTACCATTCGTTGCGAATTGTGCATTGAACCCATTGTCTTACTCTGGCTTCGATGTTGTGCTGGTGGCGGCAATATTGCGTGTAACCAGGGGCGCTTATAGCGGTCTTTAAGGCGTATTGAATTAGGTTTTCACCCTGTAAGTCCAAAAAGACGATTCCGTAGCCTACAAGGATTTGTAGAATGGTGTTGGTTTGTCCAAAACCTGTCCATCCGGTGGCGATAATTTCTTCCCAATTGGCTCGCCATTCTTCTACGTTGGCAGAGGCTTTTTTGCGATACTGTTCTCGCTTGTGGCGCAATCTTGCTTTTTTGCAGGCATATTTAAGTTTTGTTAAATCTTGGCGACGTGCGGCGCGATCGCAATGGTCGAGGAATGTAGCTACCGAGTCGCTAATTGGTTGTAGGTCATAATCGAGCAAAAACGCACCGCTAAGAGGTTGCATTGGGCAGCGGATGGCGTTGTAGTTAATTATGCAATCTTCGCCCCAAGGTTTGACGTTGGGGAAGATTTCGAGGTGCCCTTTGCGTGGGATAAATCCTGCGTCTCTTAAGGCGTATTCTACGGCGCAGGCTAGGTTGAAGGTGGGCAGTGGGGAGGTAAAGGTTATTATCAGGTGGTAGCCGCCACTAAAGCTGGATTGGATGGGGATGATATCGACTATGCCGATGTCTTCTAGGGCGGCTTTGATACGGTTTACGGATTCATTACTGTGGTAGTCGCCGCCTGTATCGAGGTCAATTATGGCGTAACGGGTGGTGGAACCGAAGCGCATGCCGACTAGCTGCTTACTGTCAGCGTGCAATCTCCACAGTTGCGACGGTTGAAGGTAATAGTTGATGGTACGCCATGCTGGCTTAGAGCCTTCTTTTGACACTGGGGCGACTATGGCACTCCAAGCATGCCAGAAGTATTTTACGTAGCGTTTGCCCAACGGGTCAGCTGGCTGGTGGGGTTTGATTTTGTGGGCAGAAAAATACGTCCGATTTGATTTGACGGAATCGTCTGAATTTTCAGGTAAAAACATAACTGACTACCTCGATACACCAAAAAAGGTCATCGGGTAGCCGCTAGTTGGTTTGGCTAGAAAGAGACTTATAACCTAGAATGAAATCAAATTGAAATTTGTAAACGAAAGTAGGAGTTGGATAGCTCCTCTAGTGTGCTGCGGGCGACTGGTAATCGCTTCCTAGCGGGTTTTTCATTCTAGGCTTTTACAGTCTTAGTTCACTGAAACCAAGCACCTAGCGGACTACCCAGCTTTTTTTTTTGCAATTGACATAACTTTTGATTAAGTAAATCCAGCAGTTTAATTTTTAGAGCCATACACAGAATTCCTCAGTGAATACAGTCATGCACCTCGTGACCATCTAACGCTGCAACCAACGTCGCGTTCAGGCAGAACATTTGACAAGTACGCCAAGAAGCGTGATTTGCCCCCGGAGGCAGACAGTCGCAAAAGTACTATTGCCATATCATGCCATATCTGTAAAAACGGTTCAGAAACTGCGCTCTTTGAGCACTTTAAGTTGTTCTAAAAAATAAAAACTCCCATATATCAATGGTTTTACAAATTTTTCGTTGCTCGATACTAGAGTTTTCGTTACCCGATACTAGAGTTTTCGTTACCCGATACTAGAGTTTTTGTTCTAAAGCTCAAACCCATACAGGGTAAGGACTTGAAGGCTATTTTTTCAAGAAATTGTTCTAGAACAAAAATTAAAATTAAGAGAACGCGCACAGGAGGGTGAAGAGAGGTTATCAGCTTGTACTTGATAAGCATTAATACTTAAACTTCGATATCTAAAAGCTCTAGCAGATGGGCAGCAAGTTGTGGAGTAATAGTGCGTTTGCCCAGTTCAATCAAAGATACAAGCTTTTGAGAGACACCCAAGGAACCAGCTAGTTTAGCCTGCGACCATCCTTTGGCAGTACGTGCTTCTCTAACTTGATTACCAGTCAAACTAATATTTTGTAGCGATATTTCCTTGGTTTTAAACTGTAATCGTTTTACTTTTGATTCAGTTTCGGATGCTACGAGATCGAAAATAGGGTATGGAGGTTTGATTGTAAGTTCAGCATTCAGAAATTTGTTAAAGTAGCCTCTAGGCTTTTCTTCCTCCCAGCCAGGTCTTAGCCATTCTGGATATGTTTCAGGGTCATAATCAATCTGCAATTTTAGCTTTTCTACCAATATCTTTAAAGCAGTATCCCAACGTTCCTTCAGTTTAAAAGCCTTATTACGGTTATTTTGAGCTTCGAGAATCGCTTTTTTAGGCAATGCTATTTCTAATAATTCTTCTACTTTGTAAGCTCTATCTAGGCGGTCTCGACTTTCTAATGTCGCATAGATAGCTAGTCTTAATGCAAGTTCTTCATGATAGGGGTCGATTGTCAAAAGTTGTTGAGCTAAATAGCCAAACTGATATAAAGCTTCCCGCGATTCTGCTCCAGCTCTATTGAGAAAGTATCGAGTCCAAGTACCAGGTTGAATAATTAGTTTAACTTCGTCAGGTTCTTCTATCTTTCCAGATGAACTCATTTGACCATATGGAACAATTGTAATATTCCACATCCGCCCTACAGGAGTGCTGGCATTTATACCACCTTTTTTATTTCTACCTTCTACCCATACAGCTTTCACTAATAAACAATCCAATGCAAATGCAGTTTTGGCTATTTCTAACAATTTTTGATGTTTTGGTAAATCAGTTCGTTTATCCCAACCTATTTCTTTTATTAAATAACTACCATCTATAATAAACATACTCTCCCAGGGTCTTTCTTGCTTCATTGCACAAGCAGCAAAGATTAAGTGCAGTTTGGCACTGGTAAACCCAAACTTATCAATAATTTGTTGAGCTTCATTCCAAGGAAGTAGAGTTATATCTCCAGATGTTGTTATGTAATGCTCAATATAATTTTTTGGGTTACGTTTATCGGAGTGCTTTGAAACTGCTATACCGTCTTCATTTGGTTGCCATGTCTCTTCTTTTTTGATTTGACACTGCACACTATAAAGCATCGCTGGTACTGTAGGAACAGGCTCAAATACTTGTGATTTAAATAGCTGGCTTTGTCGTTTCTCTAAATAAGCTTTTATTGTTTTACTATTGTTAATTATTTTATCAAGGGCTTGCTGTTTTTCTTGAAGAGAGAATTGCTCAGATTTTTTATCCTTTATACTTGCTATAGCAAGCATGCTGTAGAACACTTTATTAAATTCATTTTCAAAAAAACCTTGAATATAGTTTTCTGTAGATAAAGATGTATTGGGAAAAACTAAACCTTCAGTCAAATCAATAGACTCATTATTTTCGAGAAAATATTGTGCAGCTTTTCCAAGTACAGGCAAAATATAATTTATAAATTTCTCCGTATCATCATAATCTATAGAAGCAATAATTTTGGCAATATCTTCATTCATAGCATTAGTGCATTTTTTGCGCCTCTAGTTAGTAGAAATGAAAATAGCTATAGCAAAAATTGGTAGCCAAGCACAAAACTGCGCTTGTTGCTTATTACTACTGACCACCTCCTTGTTTTGATTATTAATACGAATTATCCACATGAGTTGTAGATCACTCTGTTAATCATGTATCTTTCTTAACCACTTGATTTTCAGTAGGTAAAAAATGATTATCGGCTTGAGCAAGCCATAGTGCGATCGCCTGCTCAAGTCCATCACTATGACTTACCCCCCTACGAGTACAGGCAATTTTAAAGTCTTTAGCCATTTCACTGGGGATATGTCCACTTATTTGGGAATAATTCGGATCGTCTCGCTTAGAAACCACTATTAGTCCATCATCCAACACACTTTTACCTCCATATTCCCACACGACTGAAAGAATCTTAATATTCGTGCATACACGAATTCGTGTATGCGTGTATGATAGAAACTATCCTATCATCAACACACGAAAACTACCCAAAATCCTTACCCTGTGTAAAGCACAGCCTATTTTGGGAGAAATTCGTATTGCCTAAAAGCCTATGAGCGAAAACCTCGCTCATAGCGAACCCCAAACCCCAAAACCGCAAAGAAACCAAGCCTTCAGTTAGAAGTCGGAAATCAAGGCTCTTGACGTTTGTCCTACTTATGGAAAGAGATTTGCTACTTTCTTGTACGCAACGCCGTTTTTCATAGCTCGCTGCGGACAGTATTTTCAACGCCTGAGGACGATGCACGCGCGTTGCTCCCGGCGAGGGCGTCAATTAGAGGAGGTGCAACCACGAAAATTCTTTAAGCAAGCGCTATTGATGCTCAGTTTATGGGGGTGAGAAGGCAACGGTGCATCGCTACCCCAAGCGTGGCAGTAAATTCCAAAATCCTTATGGTGAAAACAGTTGCAGTTTTTGCAGTGCTTGCATCTTGCAGTTAATACCCCAATTTCAGCTTCCCTAACTGTCATCTCTATGCACCGTTGCACGGTTGCCAAATTTCTTTCAAAGCCACAAATATTAATTTTTCGTTGGTTGGGTTGCAGTGCAAAACAATAGTGTGCGTAGTAACGGCAGTGCAGTTGGTTGTCAGTAACTATCAATAAATATGAAAAACAACCATGCTAAAAAATACTTTGAGGTTCACTATGAATCCGAAATTAGTGATAGATCTTGGTACAGACTTAAGCGTGCTTTACGCGAATCAGGACTGGAGGTTAACAGAGATAATCTTCAATTAATTGCTGATTTAAAAAGGAGAACATCATACACAAAACTGTCTTTAAAACAGCTTATTTATTGCCACCAGCAAGCACTTCAGATAGCCGCCCAAAGAGTAGTAGTTAAGGGTGATGTAGTCTACAGAGAACTTCAGAAACTTAGCAGTAATAAGCCACACCGCACAACTATTATCAGATGGTTTCAATCAGTTCCTCAGAAAGAAGGGAAATATTTTGATAAAAACAGGGACTATAAGGCGGAGGAATTAGTACCAGTATTTGCTGCTGCTTGTCTGTACGTTCAAAAGCAACTCTCACGAAAAATATCTAAATCGGGCGTAGGAGGAAACAAGAATGATTTCACGTAACTATATAGAAAACATTCGTAAATCTGTCAAACAAGAAGGTGACTATAAACCTACCGCAGAACAAATTAGAGAAGCAATTTTGAAAGTATGTCCTGACTGTAAATATATACTTCAGCACAAAATGGAAATTGTGCAGGAAGTCATCAAAATGCAAGGTACTAGCAATGAAATAGTTCCTCTAAATACGGAAGAAACTATTGTGACTACCCCTGGAACACAAATACAAACTATGACCGACAAACAAAATCAAATTCAGCCTGCGTCAGAAGAATCACAAGCTGACTCAGATGGCATTACTGTTATTACTAACAATTCTACTCCTGAAACAACACCACCAGTTAACCAACCAGTAGAAAAAGAAGACTACCTCGCACTACTTGATGAATCCCACAAAACTACCACAATTACCACTACACAAAAAGGAGATATTGTTCAAAAAGCTTTCTCTCAACTAGGATTTACAGCCACAGAATCAGAAGTTTTTGAAATTGTCAAAGCATTTGAAACCACCACTATAGCCGAGGAAGAATTTTTCGCTCTGGTGCTACCAAGAGTGAAGGAGTGGATTAAAAGGAAAACAGAAGAGAGGGTGCAGAAATATGAAAGTGCGTATCAGGAAATTGCAAGTGACGTATGTGAATCTCTCCAAGAGATTGTGGAAGCTAAAGAGAAGTTTGAAACCAATTTATTTACATTTAGACAGACTTTGGAGTCAGTTACAGACAACTTTCGAGACAATTCCAGAAAGAGTATCAGCAACATCCAAGAGTTCTTTGCAGCAAGGTAATCAACTAATTGGTTGGTTATCCAATCTAGACAAGCAGCAAATAGTCAATGGTTTGATTTATGGACTTATCGCATTTCCACTAATATTCTTCACTGTCATATTCTCAACCCATGCAACAAGAAGAGAAGAACCAGTTCAAAGAATTTCCCCAAGTGAAAGAAGAGAGCCAGTTCAGAGAATTCCCCCAAGTGAAGGTCAAATTATCCAAATCAGGGGAACTCAACTTTGAAGGGGAATTGAATTCAGAAAGTCAAAAGCTACTAGAGCAATGCTTACAGCAAGCAGAATATTATCGTCAAAAATCATCTGAAAGCGAAACCAAAGGGCTGGATTTTAAACACCAAGTTGATTCAGTAGTAATAGTATTTTTCGCTTGCTTATTAGCTCTAGTTAGTTTTGGCAGCTATATCGTAGTTTCACACGTTACAAATTGGTTTAGGGAGGTAACAACAGATGTTCGGAGATAACCCACTGGGAGTTAATAACACATCAGGAGTAACAGACCAAAACTCTGTGTTGAAATCTGGCTATGACCCTACTGTAGTAAAGGGTGCAGCAGGTCTAAGAAAAGATTTTGTAGAAGCATTGGAACTCAACCCAACTGAAGTTACAGAAGAAAAAATACTAGCAGCAGCTAAAAAAGGAGGAGATTTAAAAGGACTAAACGAAATGGTAAAACGCTGGTCAAAAGAAAAACTAAACGTGGGGCGACAAGCACTTAATGTTTACGGAACTGTCTTAAGCCACGCTAATCAATCTGCTGGATTAGAACTCCAGTGGGAACGAACAACCCAGCGAAATTTAGAATCACTATCAACCAAACTTCTAGATATGGGAATTGTCCAAAACCAACACCAAGGGTTTGCAACTTACTGCAACCAGGCTGATAAACTGCTCAAATTCTGAATCAAACAACCACTATAAGAGACTTGGTTGCTAATAGCTAAGTCTCTTTATGTTCTATCAGGATAAATAATGAATAATGATTTACAACCTCTCAATTAAATATACAGTTTACTGTGGTTTAAGTTTTCTAAGCTGTATTGCAGCCGTCTTTCCAATTACCCGTATTGGGATCTACCTTATTCTTGCAAGTTGGACGGCTTGGCTAATAGCAGACACTGGGATCAATTACGCAAGAATCGAGAAAGAAAGATTGGAGAGGGATAAGAAAGCTTTATTGTGGGCTGTTCTTTGGAACTTACCACACTTTCTCCTCACCCTGATGGCAATAACAGTTGGATGTTATTTGGGTAATAGCTAATGCTGGGCATCAAATTATTCGACTCAGAGATATCTGAACTACAACGAGAGGTATGGCAGAAAAGATTGATGCAGATAGGGGTTAGTCTAACTGCAATTACCCTACCTCTAACAGCAGTAGTTGTCCCCAACCAAGCAGTTGAATTAAAACTATGGCAGTTGGGACTGGGAACCCTATTTGGCGGGGCATCTGCTTATATAGCCAAGCAACGAGAAGATTTAGAAAATCGCTACCAAAGTTTCCTAAACTTAAGAAGGGAAGCAACTAAACAGAAGATTAAAAACGAGTTTGGTTTTGGTTTGGCAGTCCAACAAATCCAAGCAGAATTAAAACTAGCTGATGTTATTTCAACTCTTGACGGTAACGCACAATTAAGATATTTAAACAACTTCCAACTACACGGATTGCTAAATCCAAATTTACAAGACTCACCCCAATATCTAACCCTGGAAGGAACACCACAGGTTGAAAAATTAGAACCACCAAAACTCACAAGCGATATCCAATGGTTAATAGAATTAGTTTCCGAACTCGTACTTAAACCACTTGATAAACGTAAGCATCATAATTTTATCATTCACGGTGGCTCGCAATCAGGTAAGAGTACCCTTGTAAGTGCAATAATCCTACTAGCAGCACACCTCCTGGGGCAGACAGGAATAAAAGTAAAAATCAACCTAATTGACCCCAAATATCCCGAATCCAACTGGGCTTTTGAGCCAAATTACAAAGATTACTCGGAAGTCCTACCAGGTTTGCAAGCTAGCTTCCAAGAACTAGAGAAGATAAGAGGTGAAGCCAAAAAGCTAGGTAAAAGCGTTAGCAACAAGTATGGATTTACATTCACCATTGTTGATGAGCAGGATAATATTTACGGCAATGGTGAGGGATATCCTGGGAAAATCTCCAAACCAGAAGTAGACCAAATTTTGAATCTAGAGTCAGCACTAATTAAAGAAGGTGCTGCTTACAATTTTTGTACTATAGTAATTGGTCAATCACCCCTAAATCAAGATACGGGTTTCAATCGCCAAATCTATAAAAATGCGAGTCACATTGTTTTAGGAGACGCAGCGTTAAGTTGGATTAAAGATAATTCTTTTCCTTATAAAAAGTTTGCTGATGAACTAGAAAGTCTATGCTATCGACACCTCAATAATGGGGAAAGGTTCGCGTTAGTAATTCCCAAAGGAGGACTCCCCTATATTACTGGCTTATCCCAAGAGATTAAAAAGCTAGTAGTTCAAGGCTTTAACCAAACAATTGAAGTTGAAGCTACTACAGAAAACCAAAATTCTGAACAAGAAAACCAACCAACAGACCAGGTAATCGAGCAAGAACCACAGCCAACTCAACAACCTAATCAGCAGCCTCAATTCAATCCAGTAGAAAAAATAAGGGAATGGTGCTGGTTGTGTCGAGAAAGGTTTGGAAGTTTCCCAAACAGTGAAGAAATAGCAGAAGCTTGGAGGAGATTAACTGGACAACAACTAACACCAGAAGGTTTACAAGTATTAATAGAAAAACTGAATTTCAATTTAGAAGATTAAGATGGTTTCTGGCAGAGTATTTGCGGACAGCCATCGTTGCCATCCATCAGTTACCGCGCACTTCATTAACCCTGTGGTTAAGAATTCTCGGTCGAGGAACAGTGCAAAAGCAGGCAATTGATGAGTTAGAAGCGCTACCATCTTTTCACCCATTTCGGAGAGCAACGCTAGAATTGCTGTACAACTTGCGCTCCTATCTTGAGAGTAAATCAAACCCCACAAGAGGATGATAGGGAATTAATTATGCGGCTAGAACCACTTTATCAACAAGACGGGAACGAGCTATACAACGATTTATATGACCGAAAATAGCCAACGGTTGGAAGAGATTTTAGGAACGGCAATTGTCGAGTATACCCCCAACGCCATCAAGTTTACAGGTTTATCGTTGGATGGGCTGGAGCAATTGCTGGCATCCGGTTATACAACTGAAAACACAAGTTACAATGCCGCACCGACAACCGCCAAGTTTATCGAGTTCGGACGGTGCTGTGTCTCTGTGGGGGCAGTGGCGACGTTTGATGGTGTTGCCTTTACTTGCCAGGATGCAGACGTAGTTATTGATGCCATAAAAGTGGTGGGTGTTCAAAATTTGGACTTTGCAGGCGAATTTGTGAAATTTACCAGGGGTTGCGACGAAATTGAAGTGTCATCGCAGCGCTTATTTGCGTGGTGGGATTGATTTTAAAGAAAAATCACGCGACAAGATCCCTCGCGACCAAGAAGCTGTACGCTTTCTATACCGGGTGTATATCCAGTACAGACATGGCAAAAATCGAGCGGGAATCAATTAACTTCAAACTCCCCAAACCCCTAGCAGACGCACTCCGTGCCAAAGCATCCGAGCTAAACACCACCGCCACTGACCTCGTAATACGAGGGCTGCACCACGTTCTAGGAGATGTACCAGGTGTAGAAACCAGTATAGAATCGAGACTGCACCAACTCGAAGAAGAATTTTTGCACTTAGCCTCCAGCAAAGATGAAAACAGCACAAACACCCATCATGAAGAAAGGATAACTGCATTGGAGGGAAAACTTGAAGCACTCAACATACGACTGGCACAATTTGAGGGAGCATTGATGCAGATGCAACATAGCCTCAATGCATCAAAACCACGCCAGAAATCGGGTTACTCCTACCAACACAACTTCCAACCACCCCAACTTCAACCTTTTAACGAACAAAACCTAGCAATGCGGCTGAATACCAATGTTTCAACACTTCAAGAAAAACGCGCAACCTTTAGCCCGAGAGAATTTGAACTTTGGTGCAAAGACCGCGACCCCAGCAAACACGGATGGCGCTTTAATGAGAGGGATGGGCTGTATCATCCAGTCCGATGACCTTGCAACCAACCGCACCTAATTGTTTTTTTTAAAAAACTAAAAATATAAAATTAGCTTTTTATAACAAGCTAATTTAATTAAAAGCTCTTTTAGACATAGAGACTGTGGCATAACCAGGGGGTTGTAAATGCTGGTACTGCTTGACCTCACTTACGCTTGTTACTTTTCTTGTTACTTTTTTTCTTATTCTTACTTGGCGTACTTGCAGTCGTAGCAAAACCAAGCGGCTTGTGTACAAGTCCAAGCCCGTAATAGTTAGATATTTCGGAAAGCGAAAACCTGCGGAGTGGAACTTCCTCACGAGTTTTCAACCCCAGCGATACCTGTACCTCACCCCAATCTCCCACCAGAAACGGCACAACCCGATTAGCAGCAAACGCACGCTCGATCACAGGTGCAGACTCAACCGCTTTTAAATCAACCAGTTCGCCAATTAAACAAGCGTTCATGTCTGGATCATTCTCCGCAAACCGTTCGAGTAGATTCGTCAAAATCGTCACGCATCGGTCGCGGACATCCGGGTGGTTTTGAGCAATTCGGGTCAGTGCAGTCGCCGCATCCGTGCGTTCAAACGATTCGTGGGATGAATCTGCAACATATGCTTCGAGTGCGGGGATTGCAGCTGGTCCTATCATCCCAAAGACATCAGGTAATTCGCTCCCCATCCAATCATCATCGAGTTCGTGAAACAGATTAATCAGCGGTGGAATTGCTTCGGACGCACGCAGTTGACAAGCGCACGCGCACAGCATGAACGGGTGCCCAAACCTCCAGACTCTCGGTGTCCGCAGAATTTAACTCCTTGTCAGTCGCCATGCGGATGAGGTCAGGAATATGGTCTGCACTAAAGCCAAGTTCCTCGACGTAATTTGGTACTTCCTGCATTTCGCTGATGTCACCGTAGGTCAGTAACTTATCGACCGGAGATGGGTAAGAAGACGCTGCCATGCCAAGTATCTCCTCCTGATTGTCGTAATTATTATCTGATGCACTACACGCTCAGTTCTTCAATATTGCAACAAACCTTTTAGCGCGGGAATTGTATCATGCCTGTACGGGTCTTGTCTGCCCTGGTGTCTATAAATTTCTATCAAAATTAGCTTTTTGTAAAAAGCTAATTTTACTAAAAGCGACTTTTAAACGCCCAAATTGAAAAACAGAGGCGGGCGCGAGTATGAAGCGAAGAACTGCTACACCTGCCTTTCAAGCAAGCAAAAAGCTAATTTAGGAAAAAGCTAATTTTAATCAAAGCGACTAAAAGCAGGAGTCGAAAAATAGGGGCTTGACAATCCAACGCGAAGAACTGCCACGCCTGTCTTAGTGCTAAAAAGCTAATTTTTGCAAAAGCTAAATTAATAAAAAGTTAAATTAATAAATTTAGTATTTAACAAAATGATTAAATGATTCTAGGTTGAAAAGCTAATTTTAAAAATGTATATATGCTGACAATTACCATCACCAGCCTTAGTGGGGGTCAGGGGAAGACGACAACTGCCCTGTTCCTCGGTCGGCTGCTATCGCGCTCCTGTTTCCCCACCTTGATGCTCGACTCCGACCCCCAACACAATCTCACTACCTATTTAGGGTTCGAGTTAGAACCCAACCAACCAACCCTCTTGGAATTTCTCAAAAAAACAGTCGCCCCAGAGGACTGCATTTACCCAACACTAGACAACGACAATCTTTTTTTGATTCCCGCCGATGACCAACTCGACACGGTACAGGATTACCTCTCCAATAGCGGAGTTGGCGCAACCTTACTGAAGCGCAGGTTAGAAGCAGTTGCAAAAATCTTCAAAGTGTGCATTATCGATGCCCCACCCCAGCGATCGCAAATTTGTTTAACAGTTATTGGTGCGGCAGATTTTTTGGTTATCCCCGCAGAAGCATCAGTAAAAGGTTATGGCTCCTTGGTGCGAACCCTTGACTTGCTGGGTGGTTTACGCGATGTCGGCGCAACGGATGCCGAAGTATTAGGTGTCCTACCCTTCCGCGATCGCTGGTTTGGTAACACCCAAGCGCAAGAAAGTCGGGCAGCGGTAGATGGTATGCGCGACGAAGTAGGCGTTGGGTTGGTTCTACCCTCAATCCGGGAATCCGAACGCTACAAACAAGCCATCAACAAACGTACAACCCTTAGCGAGTTGGGATACACCGACCTGGAATATCCGTTTGAAATCTTAATCGAGAAAATTGGTAAGTTAATTGGGAGCAAATAAAAATGTCAGATAACGTACTCGACCAACTACGCAACAAACGCAATCGCCCGACTGTTCCAGCACGAACTGATGCGCTTGTTCCCAAACCACAACCACAACTGCAAGCGCAAGAACAAGAAACACCAACGCAACCAAACGCAGAGGAACAAAACCCACCACAACAACCCACCCCAGTTACAGAACTTGCCAACCCAACTGCTGCACCAGCAGACACACTCACCGAACTAAAAGTAGAACTCAAAAAGTATCCCGAAACCCGACGACATTCGGCGATCGTTCTCGAAAAAGACCTCGATCAGGAATTAACCCGGTTTTGTAAAGACAGAGGAATCACGGTTGAGGTATTTCTGGAAGCTGCCTGGACGGTTGCAAACGCTGAGGATGCGCTTATGGAGAAAATCACCACGGAAGCCAAACGCCGCTACGACCAACGCAAGCGGGTTGGTCAAATTAAGCGACTGATAACGATGTTAAGTAACTCGCCCAAGTGAGTACACCAAGCTCTAGAAATACGCTTACCTCTAAAATTCCACTCCAAAGCTGAACAAAAAACGTATCGTTACTAAAGTAGACCAACGCTCTGACACTTTGCGACCAACTCGAAACCAAACTGATACAATCGCTTTCCAGACAGCAAGAAAAAGCATGGATACAACCGTGCGCCAACTGTTAGCTGCGTAACAGCAACCGTAAAAAAATGACAAGACCGTATCAAATTGTACTAGACACCAACGTACTCCTTGCTGGTTTACGCTCCAACCGTGGCGCATCCTACAAACTATTAACAATACTCAACGATACTCGTTGGCAGTTAAATATTTCTACCGCCTTAATCTTTGAGTACGAAGAAATCCTCAAACGAGAAAAAGACCAATTAACCTTAAGCAATGAAGATATTGATAACGTTATAGAAGCTATTTGTGCCATCGCTAACAAACGTAGCATTTTCTATCTATGGCGACCAGCAGCAAGCGACCCTGATGACGACTTTATAATAGATTTAGCCGTAGAATCAGAAGCTGATTTTATTATCACTTACAATCAAAAAGATTTACAAGCCGCAGAAAAATTCGGCATTAGAGTATTGACACCTAAAGAATTCTTACAACACGTAGGAGAGATACCATGAGCAACTTAAACGTGCAAATTCCCGATTCTTTGTATAAACAAATTGAAGCATTAGCTGCAAAAGAAAATATGTCTCTTGAACAACTTGTAGCCATTGCCTTATCTGCACAAGTTTCAGCATGGATGACCAAAGATTATTTGGAAGAGAAAGCTAAACGTGGTAGTTGGGATAAATTTCAGCAAGTGTTGAATAAAGTTCCTGATGTAGAACCAGAGGATTATGACAAATTGTAGTAACTGACATTTATTGGGCAGAAACACTTGAATAGTGCGTACTAAAATTGCTTGAGATTAACTAAGGATTTAAGGTAAAAACCAATCATGAAAGAACTTAGTTGGCAGGCAATTTTACAGGCGCAGCAACAAGACTTTATCCAAAGGTTAAAGCACAGCTTAAGCTTATACCCACCAGAAGGTGATGTTGTCACTCTCAGTTGCTTGGATTCTAACCAATTCTGTAAAGTATCCTACCACAGCGAACGAATTAAAATCTCATTTGATGAAGAACAAGAAGTAGAAATTGATAATTTTTGCTGGGAGCAAGCTGACAAATTTAATGATGGATATGAGCCAGATGCTTATATGAACTGCAAGATAGGCAAAATTGGTGAAGAAGCAGTCAAAATTTATTTATATGACCTAATTACAGGAGTCAATTATGAAATTTCTAATCATGGCGACGGTGGATTAGATTTCTCACTCAAAAATAATAAAAATATTGGCATACAAGTCAAAACGAAAACGTTAAGTAGAGTTACGTATACACACATATGCCAACATGATTTGAGTTACGATGATGTAATTTACGCAAAAATTGACCTTTCCGAAAGTGAAGCTGATAGAGTAGATGACGTAAGGTGGTCAATTAACCAAAAGGAAATTGCTCAAAATCAAGTCTTGATTTGTGTATTATTAATGAATTTTATAGAAGCAGACAAAATAGAAGGTAATTCATACGATTGTATAATTGCAGGTTTTAAACCTACAGCAGAAATAAAATCTGCTCGTGATTTAAAAATGCAAGACTTGCTTTATATTGGCGGAATACGTCCTTTCTTGGAATCTCTGAGCTAAAATTCCTCTACAGACACATATTTATCATCAAAAAATCGCAATTTTAGTCTAAATAATATTAAGACTTATTTTTTTCAGTATTTGTACTGATGCAAGCTTTCAGGCTAATCAGTACATTTGTACCTGTAAAAATATTGTCAGCTATCTAAGGTAAATTAACCAGCATCAAAAACGCGTTGCACCTATTTAAAAATAGCTTTCTTAAGCAAGCGAGATGCCGATTAGCCAGTATGTATTTACGTGTTCCAAATATGACTTACGAGGAGTGAAAGATATAAATGGCAGATGTACAACGCCAAATGCTCAAGTTTCATGAAGCAATCAAACTTAAGCGCTTCGATGAGAACGAAACACTTCGTGAAAAACGCGATCGCATTCTTAAACGACTCGACAGAGAGTTGAAAAAATTATTTGCAGAGTTAGGCATCGAAGTAATAGAGTACGAAACTTTTGACCAAGGTAGCTACGCAATGGGTACTGGCACTAAACCTGTTGATGGTCATTACGATATTGACACGGGCATAGTATTCAAGATTTGCAAAGATGACTATCCAGATCCCGTGAAAGTCAAAGAATTGGTACATGATGCTTTGCAGGGACATACAAAGTGGGTTGAAATCCGACAGCCTTGCGTTACAGTCTTTTACCAGCAGGATGGCGAACCCATTTACCACGTTGATCTAGCAATTTACTCTGACCAAGACTGTAACCCAGATGGCAAAATGTACTTAGCCAAGGGTAAGTTGAATTCCGCTGCGGAACATAGATTTTGGCAAGAGTCTGACCCCCAAGCTTTAATACAGCTGATCAAGAATCACTTCCCAGACAGAGAAGATGATAAACAATTTCGCCGCATCATTCGTTACCTCAAGCGCTGGAAGGATGTGAAATTCCCTAGTGACGGAAATGCAGCGCCGATTGGAATTGGCATTACTGTTGCAGCTTACCACTGGTTCAAGCCGGTTTACACTCGTGACTCGTTTACAAATACGAAAAATTACGGCGATTTAGAAGCCTTGGGACGCTTCGTCAACGCTATGCTTACTAAGTTCCAAAATGTGTACTCCAACGGCAGCATAGTTAAACGGTTGATAGTGGAGTTGCCCGTCTCCCCCCATTGCGACTTGTTTGAGAAAATGACCGATAATCAAATGGCAGATTTTCAGGACAAATTAGAAATTCTGCTAGAAGCCATTGGGGAAGCTCAACAAAAAGCAGACCCTGTAGAAGCTTGCAAAATCCTTCAAAAACAATTTGGAGATGACTTCAAAGTGCCAAGTCGAGAAGACACCGCACAAAAACGCCCGCCAGCCATTATTTCCTCTAGTGCTTCGGCTTAAATGCTGGATACAGAAACCCAACTCAACATCCTTGCAAACCTAACACAGCAAGGAGATTTCCATCATGTACGCATTTTACCTGAAAATGAGCTGAATAACTTCAAAACCTGCACAATCGTATGGGCAATTGAGGGACAGGTAACTATCGCAGGTAAAGACGTGACGTTATGCGTTGGGGTTGATGGTAACTTTCCCCTTTGCCTGCCAGAAGTATTTCTGCGTCCACCGGATACCCTCGGCTTTATTCCACACGTAGAGGAAGACGGCTACATTTGCTATTTAGATTCTGAGGGACTGCTACTCAATTCAGAAGACCCCACTGGCATCATTTGTGATGCAATTACCAAAGCCGTTGACGTTCTGGAAGCAGGTGTCAGCGGCTCTAATCAATTAGATTTCATGAATGAGTTCGGTGCGTATTGGCGACGAATTAGTTCCAAAACTATGTTCGCATTTTTACCAAAAGACAATATATTACGCAAAATATTTGTCTACACAGATAACAAAGACATAGAATTAGTCGCAGATGAAATTAGCACCGTCAAGGCATACTTTAATACTCAGGGTCAAGCACTAGATTTACTGACAAGACGTACAGCTTTATACGTTCCGCTCAATGAAGGCACATTTGTAACTCCACCCAGACCAAATCACCCTTGGAGTACCCAAGAAGTAAAAACGATTGTTCGGAAGAACTTGTCTCTTGACAATCGTCGGTTACTAAAACATCTAGGGAAAAAGTGGAAATCGGAAGAACTGGTCATCCTGGGTTTACCGCGTAAGAGTGGGGGAGTCACGCTTGTAGGTCTTTTATTTTCTGGTGTTGCTGGTGGTCATCCACTTTTATCTGGAAGAGTACAAAATCCACCAGAACCAATTGAAATTCAACGCCGCGACCTCGACTACCTGCTCCGAAGAGGCGGCGGTCAAAGCCAACTTAGTAACTTTCGGGTTCTCGTTGTCGGATGCGGTGCGGTTGGTGGTTACGTAGCTCTTGCCCTCGCACAAGCAGGTATCATGCACCTAACACTTGTAGACCCCGATATTTTACAACCAGAAAACACATTTCGACACGTGTTAGGCAAAAAAACACTCTCTCAACCCAAAGTTACTGCCCTTAAAGAGGAGATTGAGAGCAAATACCCCTATTTATCAGTTACCACACACCAAAAGTACATCCAGGAAGCTATCAGGGACGGACTAATTGATTTGTCCAGTTTTGATTTGGCAATTTTTGCCACAGGCAATCCCACAGTAGAACTATATGCCAACCGCTTGTTGCATTTTACTCAACCAAAGAGTCCCATCACAGTGTTTACTTGGTTAGAACCATTAGGAATTGGGGGACACGCTTTACTCACCCACCCAGGCAAACCAGGTTGCTTGCAGTGCCTTTTTACTTCAGCCACCGCAACTGACACCCCCCTCTATAATAAATCTGCATTTGCTGCCTACGGTCAATCTTTTGGCAAAGATGACTTGGGTTGTGGAAGTTTATATACGCCTTACAGCGCTTTAGACGCGCAAAAAACAGCAGAGTCTGCGGTTAGACTTGCACTCTCATCGTTGACAGGACGCGAACAAGGTAGTCCCATATTATCGTGGAAAGGAACTGATGATAATTTTGTCGCCGCAGGTTTTCAAGTGTCTCCACGCTACCAGTTGACTCCTGACCAATTACATGCAAACAGGTACGGTTATATTAATCCTCTGTGTCCCGTCTGTGGAGAACAACGGGGATAAAATCGCCCATTTTCACGCTTTCAGATGGAGGAAAGCTCGAAATCAGCAGCCATGCGTTGTCACGAATGCTGGCATTTGTTCAAGATACTCGACGTAAACCCGAAGCTGGGGGAGTGTTAATTGGGCGGTACATTCGCGACAGTCGGGATATTGTTATTGATGAAGTGACGGTTCCAATGGTGGGCGATCGCTCTCTGCGATTCAACTTCTGGCGCGCACGCAAACGCCACCAGCAAGCCCTTGACCAAGCTTGGCTCTTAAGCGGAGGTACAAGTACTTATTTAGGAGAGTGGCACACCCATCCTGAGGATATTCCTGAACCTTCGGATACTGACATCAAAAATTGGCAGAGTCGGCTCAAACAAGATATTTTTAGCAGTGACACTTTGTTTTTCATTATTATTGGCATTGCCAATTTACGGATTTGGTCAGGATGTAGATTCAACTTATCTTTTCAGTTAATCGGCGAATTTCAGCATATAGGAGACCAAAATATCAAAACCAAAAATTCCACATAATAAAGTTGGATACTGAGTTTGAACGAGGGAAAGCACGCATGACAGTACTAGACAAGTATGACCCGGTTACCCTCAATCATTGGTTATGGTTCAAATACCGCTGTCACGAAGGGTCGGCGACGGAATTTCAGCAGCTATTCGAGAACATCATGAAGCGTGCTAAACCTGAATTCACGCAGATTCGTCCTTACGGCAACATCGGAGATCGCAAGTGCGATGGTCTATTTGAGGCAGGTTCTACAATTTTCCAAGTTTATTCGCCTGATGAATTAAAGCAGGCAGAACTTCAAAAAAAGATTGAAGAAGATCTGGACGGCGCGGTAAAGCACTGGGGAAACGTTTTACAAACCTGGGTTTTTGTCTACAACGCAAGACGTGGATTACCTCCAGATATTCTCCGCCAGACACTACGCAAAAAGCAGCAGCAATACCCAAATATTACCATCAAACCCCTCAGTAGCGATGAGCTTTGGGAGATAACACGGGGACTAAGTTTGCAACAGAGAACTGAAATCCTGGGGGCACCTTCTGGGTACGAACACTTGTTTCTCTCACCAACAACAACACCCCAAGAAACCCAGGAATATCTCGACAAAGCTTGGTTTGTTATTATACAAGATATCCTTTCTCCAATTAGTATCCGCGCTGTAGTCGAAGCCTTGGAGCCAGATTTACCGTTCGGTGCCCCTATCTTCGTGCGTCCTGAGGTTAACACTCAATCCTGGGAGGAAGCAGCTGCATATCAACGTCAGATAATGATGGAGGCGATCGCCCACAGTCGCGATGTTGGGCAGCCACGTTTTGCAGTTTTCAGTCTTGCTCCAATTCCCTTAGTAATTTACTTGGGCTTTTTACTGTCAGACCGCGTTCAGGTGCGCTGCTTTCAATTTGATAGAGAGCAAGCTTCTTGGAACTGGCCTCAGATTTCAAATAATGAAGTTGATTGTAACATTCAAGTTACTGGCTTACCAAATGAAATTATCCCCGGTGAAGTTGAAGTTGTTATCCGCGTGTCCCTCAGTGCTTCAATTGGCGTCCACGAAACTTTGGAAGCGGTACCTGATGCAGGGGCAGAGATTGACATTTTTGTTGAACAACCCGATGTCATGTGGCTGAAGAGTCCCCAGCAACTCAGCAAACTAGGTAAAGTATTTCGTCAAACGCTTGCCAATATTCGTAGATTAGTCCCACACTGCCAACGGATTCATTTGTTTTACGCTGGTCCCACTGGTGGAGGTGTAACGCTCGGTCAACAAATCAACCCTCGAATGAATCCGCAAGTATTGCTATATCAATACTCTCGCTCCTCCACCCCACGGTACAAAGCAGCATTAACACTCCTAGAATCCATCTCATGACGGGTCATGCTTATTCCCCAACTGTAGATTAAGTTTGAGCGGTCATTTGCGAAAGCATTCAAATACAAAAATTCCCGCATGGGAGAGACTTTCACCCCAAATAGGTGTAGAGAAGTGCGCTTCTCGCAACCTATCTTACATATCTTAAAATCGCTCCCAGGGGGGTTGATTCAAACATTCCATCGTCCGCTAAGAGTGTGCGGCTCTAATTAGGGCAGCAATGCGACCGTACTCTTGCTGCACAACCGAGACAGGCAACCGATTCAATCGGCTCTCTAGCACGAAGGGAACCCCGCTTGGGAATTGAGTAATCTGCGATACCCACCAAGTCTTTTGTGTAATGCGGGAGTGGATGTCATGCCGCCCGTCATTGTCGGAGATATGAATTTCTAAAAGTCGCTCTGGTGGGAGGAGTTTCAACCATTGCAGCTTTACTTGCAAGCTGTGGTGATGCCAGATGTTAAGGTGTGCCAAATCAAGAACTATCTTGACTTGGGGGGCATCTTGGCAAAACTGGGCAACTTCTGAGGCATTATCCAAAAGGTTCTCTTTACCGCTTGTGGGGAGTGTGGGATACATTGTTTCAACACCAAGAACAATACCTCGCGTGCTTGCAAGCTGGTGGAGGCAATGAACGTTTTCGAGAAATGTTGCATAAGCTTTGGCGCGATCCGTTCCGGTTGGAAAATGTCCCCCATGCACTGAGTAAGCTGTAATACCATTACTTGCTAACCAGTCTGTCAGTCGCTGGAAATAGTTCCAATCTTGCGGTTGCGCTAAATTGAAGGGATGGTGGCGATTGCCTTCGGCACTGCGCTCCGCGCAATCGCCCCAGACGAAGGCATGGTGCGCTCGATAGACCATTCCTTGTTGCCTAAAATCCTGAATTGCCTGCACTGCATCGGTATCGGGCAAGGGACCGATTGCCAGTTCAACATACCGAATTCCTGCCTCCCAAAACACCGTTAATGCTTCACGGGTTGATACAGAGCCGTAAGCAGACAAACTGAGATATAACTCCATCAGCCCTCCCGTGTTGATGTATATTCAAAGATTGCAGTTCTGGGCGTGAGGGCAAAGATTTTTGTGGCATACCCCACCAACACGCTTATTTCAGCCGCTAACTGATTTCTTTGGGCTTCTGGGTGTTCTATTTCTATGAGCAAGTCTTCCACCGAGCCTAAAATGTAGTAGTCGATTTGTTCTTTTAGAGAAGACTCTCTGCACTCATTCAAGCTGTAGATGCGTTTGTAAGGCACCTCAACAAAACGCTCAACCGAGCCTAACCTCAAGGACAGAGAATAGCTATACAGAGTATGGGTGCGCTCATCATCATAGCCGTTGGGGTCTTCCTGTGTTTGGTAGTTGCTTAAACTTATCGGTAGTTCGAGGGTTGCCAATAACCAGGTAGTTGGATCGTCTGCGACGGTAGACTCAGATTTCCGAGTGTACCAGTAATCGCTCTTAATCTGTTTCAACTCCTGCACAAATGCGCTCAATTCCGGTGTCGGCAGCAAACAACGAGCATCGGTAGCCAGGGCATCGGTGATGCGTTTCAGTTCTATTGCCTGTGCTTCCACCAGCGCCTGTTCCTGCCGACGGAGTTCTTGCATTCGTGCCTGTACTAGTTGTTGTAGGGCTGCAATCTCTGGGTCGAATTGGTTAGCATGATTTTGCACCAATGCTTGATAACTAGAAAGTAGGGAATCAGAATTTGTCATGGCATTCCTCACTTCAGGAGTGCGAATTGTAGCGGGACTGTTGCAGGAGAGCAATTTCTGCAAACAATTTATATAGTAGATTTGTACTAAAATACCATTGATAACCGCTATGAACTAGTGGATGACAAACGTGCGTATTGCGACAAAAGGCTTTTTATAAATTATTTAATCGTTTTATTCTTAAACTTAAGTAACTCCATTCAATTCGCTCGTGGTCTCCAATGCGATGTCTGACGACAAGCCGCAAAGCGTTTACGCAAATTTTAATTTCTCTCCTGAGTCGCTGGCGTTAACTCAACCAGTACCGCTGACGCTACACCCAGCTGAGGTTTACCTGCGGTCTTTGGGTGAAGGTTCCCGGCGGACGATGCGCGAAGCATTAAATGGAATCGCCCGGTTGTTAACGTCGGATACTTGCGATGCTTCAACTCTCGATTGGTCTCTTTTACGCTACCAGCATACTGCTGCGGTACGTGCTGTGCTGATGGAAAAATACAGCCCCGCGATGGCTAACAAAATGTTGTGCGCGTTGCGGCGAACGCTAAAAGAGGCATGGCGGTTGGGGTTGATGTCTACGGAGGAGTATGGACGGGCAACTGATATTGAATCTGTGCGGGGTAAAAGCTTGCTGAAAGGGCGGGCGCTTGATGTATCAGAAATTTCTGCACTGTGGGATGATTGTAGAGAGGATAACTCGACTTTGGGGGCGAGAGATGCTGCCATGATGGCGGTTTTGACGGTCGGGTTGCGTCGCAGTGAGGTCACGCACCTTGATTTGAATGATTTTAAGCCGCGCAGTCGGTCGCTAACTATCCGCGAAGCCAAAGGGCGGAAGGAACGAATTGTATACTTACCTGAAGCGGGAGTACGGGCTGTGCAAGATTGGTTGCTTATCAGGGGGAAAGCACCGGGACCACTATTCTATCCATTGGATAAGGCGCAGAAAATTATACATCGACGGATGAGTGAGCAGGGGGTATTGCGAGCATTACAGCGGCGCTCTGAACGGGCAGGTGTCGATGCGTTTACACCGCACGACTTTCGGAGAACTTTTATTGGTAATTTATTAGATGCGGGGGCGGATATTGTGACGGTGCAAAAACTTGCAGGTCATGCGTCGCCAAGTACTACGAGTAAGTATGATAGGCGTGGGGAAGCTGCTCAGAAACGGGCGGTGGATTTGTTGGATGTACCTTACAGCGGGCGGGGTAAGCGTAATTAAGCAGCAATCAAATTAATTTACTTTCATCGTTTAAGCGTGTCAAAATCCTTCTTGGTTTATTTACTTTGACAAGACTAGTTTTACCTTGTTGACTGAACAAGAGGTTGTGCAGCCACTTTTTCTAGCCCAATCACTTTCAGTAAACTCTTCCAGTCTTCAGTCAGTGCTGAATCTTGGGGGCTTGCAAGGCGAAGTTCTGCTAAGGTTGTTACGGCATCATACCAAATGCCTTTCTCTGCGTAAAGTGCTGCTTGTTGTTGTGGGGAGAGTTGTTTTAGCTGATTGCGTAGTGCTGTATTCAAATTCACCCGTTGCACCCAGCCTTCCACATAGTCCAATGTTGAAAGTGCTGATTGCTTGGAGTTACACGCGACTCTGACTTTAAAGAACCAGTGATACGGCTTGTTAGGCTCCAGAGGAGTCGTGGTATTTTGTAGTTGCACACGGACAATTCCAGGTGTTGGCGGTACAGAGACGGGTGTGCGGTAAATTGTTTTGTTTTTATCGGTTTGCAAAACAAACTCGATCGCCTGAAGGTCAGATTGGTGATAGGGAACATAGAACCAAAAGCTGGGCTGTTCTACACTGGTTAAACCCCACACCTTGGTCATTGTACTACCTTCCTCTTGGCTATTGCTCAAGCGCTGTTTATAGCTTGGCACCAGAGCGGTTAAAGGTAAATCAAGCGCCGCACATTCTCCCCGTGAAGCTCCTTCCCCTCGGTTCCCTGGTGCGCCGCGATCAGGTGGCGGAGGAGGTGGGTTGAAGCGAATTGGGGCGGAGCGAGTTATTGTCGGTTTTGCCTGTAGTCCTATCGGACTGCTGAGGCAGCTTATGAAAACTAGGGTGAAAGCAGTTATTGACACTAGTCGCTGAAGAAATGGTTTCATTTGTCACTCCTCGTTTTAAGTGTTAGTAAAACTTGTTTTAAAAAATAAATTTTTGAGGAGCTTGGTCATTCCCTTATTCGGTAGGCAACGATGATGCTACCACTACCGATTAGGGCGATCGCAGAAGGAACAAGTGGAATCCAACCGCTCCACTGAATGAAAATAACAAGGCATACCCCGTAGAGGCAGGCGATCGCAACTCCAGTCGTAATCCCTAAATAAAGTGGTCGTCGGATGTACCAAGTTAGTAAACCACCTGTTAACGACCATCCCCAAACCCAGATTGTTTCCTGCCACACAGACCAAGCCCATAGGAGTGGTCGTCCATCAAGCGCCGCACTCAGCAATTGACTAATCATTTGTGCTTGCAGGATGACACCCGGTATTTTCTGCATCCCACCTTCGTTTGTGGAGTAGGGTGTGGATGAGTAGTCTTGGAAGCTTTCAGCTACTGTACCAATGAGAACAATCCGGTCTTTAACTCCACTAGAGTTGACTTTACCTGCGAGTACCTCTGTTAGCGTCACCTGCGGCACAAATTCCTGTAGCGAACGATGGGAGCGGTAATTCAACATAATTTGGTGTCCCGAAGCATCAATACCTTGGTATCCACTTGTATGTGCTTCTAGTGGCTTAAAGGAGGTCTTACCCAGTTTCCAGGCACCATCGGTCGTAAATTCCAGGGAAATATTTCGAGCAGCCAAGTAGCGCAGTGCTAGTTGTACGCTCAAGGCGTATGATGCTTTGCAAGGTGAAGAGGGTGGAGGTGTCAATGCTAGCAGATGCCGACGGACAATGCTATCGGGGTCAACTGCCACATCACTAAAGCCCAAGCGTTCTTGCGGTATTTCAGGTGGGGGTGGGATGCCAGGTCGCCTGGGCTGGGTATCGCTAACTTGGCAAACTGCAATCAAGCGGCCCTCCTGGGTCGGATCTGCGCTAGCGCTGTTTTGCATCAGCGCTGCTAGGGCTGGTAAGT
>JAESFT010000249.1_pt1 | contig 48112 bp, 40 predicted proteins | sample 9269451 | NCBI WGS metagenome assembly JAESFT01 (sample SAMN14502557, study PRJNA617106) | algae metagenome | isolation source: Scytonema hyalinum WJT4-NPBG1 and co-occurring heterotrophs from well... | place: USA: Mojave Desert, Joshua Tree National Park, California | collected 2006-05-25
CGCCAACGCCAACACCAACACCAACACCAACACCAACACCTGCACCGGTGCCGAGCGGTGATTGCCGCGCAATCATCGACCGCTGTTTCGACCTTACTGCGCCACAGGTAACACGGTACAAGAACGGGAAACAAGCCGCCGCGTCATACACCTTTGATGACGGCTACAGTTCAAGCGCGCGGATCGCCGCCATCTTCGAGAACAAAGGCCTGCGGGCGACGTTCTATCTCGTCGCCAGCGCGGTCGCCGATGCGGACTGGGCATTCTGGCGCGGGCTTGCGGCCAAAGGACACGAGATCGGCAACCACTCGATGACCCATCAGATCGTCATGAGCGATCCCGTCCTGACCAATCAGGTCCTGGATACCGAGATCAATGCATCCCAGCGCGTGATCGAACAGAGGCTGGGACGAAAGCCGCTTACCTTTGCCTTCCCGTGGCACCAATACTCCGACCGCGCAATGGCGGTCGCCATGCAGAACCACTTTTCGGTGCGCAAACTGGACATCGATGACAGCACTTACCGCTTCGCCTACTTCGACCAGGAGCATGGCAGGACGCAAGCAGAGTCGCTGCAATTGGTGAACCGCCAGCTTGCCGAGGCGGTCACTCTCGGAGGCTGGTTCGTTGCAGGCGGCCATGGTGTCGACGGCGACGGCTGGAGTCCGGTGACGTCGCAATTCCTGATCGACCACCTGAACTATGCGCAGACGTTTTCCCCGCAACTTTGGACGGACACGTATGTGAACGTGGCGCGATACCGCCAATGCCGCACCCAGGTAAGGCCGGTAATCACGACAGCGTCATCCAGCCACGCAACCGTCCGGCTGAGCGGCAGCTTCAATCCGGCGTTCTGCACCGAGCCGCTGACGATCGCGATCCCCGTCAGGGAAGCGCTCAGGGGACAGGTCACCGCGCGAGATGCAATCGGTGCCGCGGTGCCGGTGTCCATCGTCAACGGCACGTTGCAGTTCGATGCGCGTCCGGGTTCCGACGTGACGATCCAGGTAAGCGGCGCGACTCGATGAACAGAGGGAGCCCTGTTGAAGGGTTCCCGATGCATCATCGTCAAGGCCGTTGCCCGTTGAGTTGCCGCCCGTATTCCCGCCTCAGTTGCCGCTTGATCGGGAAGTCGAATCCGGCAGATCGATCGGCGTCACGGCCACCGGCGCCACGCCTTCATCTTTCATGTCGAGCTGCTCGGCGGTTTTCGGCGTGAGATCGACGATCCTGCCGTCGATGTACGGCCCGCGGTCGCGGATTTCCACGACCGCACTTTTGCCGTTATCCAAATTGGTCACCTTGGCCTTGGTACCGATCGGCAGCGTCCTGCTGGCCGCGATATTGGATTCCGGATCCATCGGCGTGCCGTCAGCCATTTTCTTTCCGAAAAATTCCTTGCCGTAATAAGACGCTTCGCCATGCCGCGTCTTGCCGGAACGGTCCAGTTCCGGATTCTTGGTGACTTTCAGTCTTTTGGGCCGCTTATCTTCGTCTTCCTTGGTGCTATCTTTTGACTGAGCCATTGCGGGTGTGCTGATTAATGCGGCGAGCAACGCCGCCAGGCTTATTCGCATTTTCGAGTCCATTGCATTCTCCGGTAGTCGCAATCAGGCTGATTGCGTAGAACTGTGTCTTGCGGTGGATGCCGTAGCTCAAGGCTGAAAAAAATTCCTTTCGATAATTCGAAAGGGCGCCTTGCAAAACCGGCAAGGGTTCGATGCATATCAAACCGAAAAAGTTCGGCTCCCGGATATTGCATGCCTGCAGGTAACGCACGTCGCGGCAAACGCGTATAGTGATCGCCGGGATAAAAAACGATGGAATGGAGACGACGATGAAGGAAGTCGATGCCCAGATGGTGTTGAAGCTGCACAAGATATCCGGCGAGCCGGTCGCCAACTGCAACTACTTGCTGACACAGACCAATGGCGACTATGAACTCGCGCTGACCATCCTTCAGCGCATCCTTGCCCAGCGGAAGACGGACCAGGCAGGGGAGGGCGGCGGACCGGGCGTGCTTCCGGGGCCGGATGCACCGGAGAGCACGGCGCAGTCAGCGCCGGACGAACCGTCAGCCATCGAGGCGCTGGAAAACCGCGTGCTTCAACTGGAACTGCGGCTTGCACAACTCACCGATACGCTGGTTGTCGTCAGCGACAAACTCAGTCAATTGCTCGACAAGGTATCGGGCGACGAATAGCGTGCACACCGGGATTGCCGCGCATGCAGCGGCAGCACCGCATCGCTATCGCGTCATCACGCGTCGCAGGGCGAAACTGAGCGTATCCACCAGCCCCACCAGAACCAGCATTGCCAGGATCACTGTCGCCGCCTGGTGCATCTGGAACAGGGAGAGGTGGTACTTCAGCATCTGTCCCAGTCCGCCCGCACCCACCATCCCGAGAATGGCCGCTGCCCGGATATTGTTTTCCCATCGGTACAGGGTGTAGGACATCATCTGCGGCACGGTCTGCGGCAGTGTCGCGTACAGGAATGCCGCAAGCGCGCCCGCGCCATTGATGCGCAGGCTGGCTTCAGGCAGCGGCGAACTGTTTTCCAGCGCATCCGCAAACAACCGCCCCAGCACGCCGGTGGTGTGAAAAGCAAGCGCGAGCGTGCCGGCGAAGGGGCCGAGGCCGGCCGCCACGAGGATGATCGCCGCCCACACCAGCTCCGGGATCGAGCGCGAAACATTCAGCATCATCCGCGTGCAGGCGCGCGCCGTACGGCCGAGCCGGCCTGCCGCCGGCAATGCCAGCGCGATGCCGGCGATCGCGGCGAGTGCGGTGCCGAGGGCGGACATCGACAGCGTTTCAGCGGCGCCGACAAGCACCTTGCGCATGAATGCAGACGAAAAATCCGGCGGCATGAAACCGCGCAGGAACTCGGCGGACGTCTGCATCGCCCGGTCCGAAAAAAACTCCCGCCATTGCAGAGGCAGGCTGGCGAAGCTGGCAATCACCAGCGCCGCCATTCCGACCAGCAGCAAGCGCGTAGCCAGGCCGCGGCGCGGTGCCGGCGGCATTCGGCGCGTGCTCATGCCAGCCTCCTGCGCAACAATTTGCTGACGCCATCCGCACAGGCAACCAGCAGTACGAAAATGATCAGCATGGTCGCAACTTCCCCGCCGGCCAGCATCTTCATCGATTCATCCATCCGCTGCCCGAGCCCGCCGGCGCCGACGAAACCCATCACGACCGAACCGCGGATCGCGCATTCCCAGCGATAGACGGTGTAGGACACCAGTTCCGACGCCGATACCGGCAGGGCGCCATAGCACAAGGCCGCGAGACGACCGCTGCCATTCTTCAGCAGCGCATCGGTCGGCTGCGTGTCGGACGATTCCAGTATTTCCGCATACACCTTGCCGAGCATGCCGCAATAGGTGAGTGCGATTGCGGCAACGCCGGCGGTCGGACCGAGTCCGGCGATGCGCACGAACAGCAGCGCCCATACCAGTTCCGGTACGCTGCGCAGCAGAATCAGAAGCCATCGCACCAGGCGGCGGACGGTGCTGCCGAACCAGCTGATGCGGCCGGTGCCGAGCCGGGAAACCGACAATTGTTCGGTAGCCAGGATGGAGAGCGGCACCGCGCCCAGCAGTGCCAGCGTCATGCCGGCGGTGGCAATGGCGATCGTCTGCCATGTCGCTTCCAGCATCAGCAACAGGAACTCCGGCGAATGCGCCGGCGGCACGAATGCGGCGAGAAAGCGGCCGGTGGCATTCAGGCTTTGCCGGTCGAACAGCATCCAGGGCTTGAACTCGCTCCATACCAGCAGCGGCCACAGTACGATGAGCGCGACCACGGCGGCGGTCACGCGGCTGCGCCAGGCAGGATCGGGATGGTGATTGTTCAGCGTGGTGGACATGGATATCGGTCAGACAGGACGTGACGGCTTCGAATGCGTTGTTTCAAAAGCAGCCGGCGATCGAGGACGGCGCAACCGGCGCCGTCGTCCGCTCCGGGGAAGCATGTTCCTCCACATTCCGGTACAACGCATCCACTATCGCATCGGTCACTGCCTCGCGCGGCAGATCGAAGGCCACGCGGCCATTGCGCAATCCGATGATGCGGGGGAAGTGAGCGAGCGCCAGTTCGATCTGGTGCAGGCTGCATACCAGGATGGCTCCGCGCGTGGCCGCTTCCTGCCGCAGTGTCCCGAGCGTTTGCGCAGCCAGTGCCGGATCGAGGGCGGACAGCGGTTCGTCCACCAGGAACGCTTCCGCGTCTGAAACAAGCAGCCGCGCCAGGCTGCAGCGCTGTCGTTCGCCGCCGGACAGCCGGTCGACCCGTTCATACAGTTTGTCCTGCAGGTTGAACCGCGCCAGCGCATCGAAGGCCGCTCCGGCATCCGCCGGACGAACCAGCGACGATAGCGCCTGCCATGTGCTCCACTGCGGCAGGCGGCCGGCGAGTACCGCAGTGACCACGCGCTGGCGGGGCGGCAACGGCGGTGCCTGCGGCGCGAGGAAGAGACGCGCGCGCAACGCATGCCGTTGCCGGTTGCCGAGCATCCAGGGGTCCCTGTCGAAGACAGTGAGGCGGCCGCCATGCGGCCGGTGCGCGCAGGCGAGGGTATGCAGCAGAGTCGTCTTGCCGGCACCGGACGGGCCGACCAGCGCGATATGCTCGCCGGCGGCAATCGACAGCGCCATGTCCGACAGCGCGCCCGGCGCCGCCGTATTGGCATGATGGCGTACCGAGACGCCTTCAAGGCGAAAGCTCATTACTTGAGCAGCCCGGCCTGGCGCGCCGCCTTTTCAATCGCTTCATAATTTTCCGCTTTGGTCGGGAGGAAGCGGGTGGCCCGCTGCAGTTCAAGAATTTCCTTGCCTTTCGGATCGGCTTTGTCAAGGGAGAGGAAGGCATCGGTGATCTTCTTGCGCAATGCCGGATCCATGTCCGAGCGCACGGTCCAGTTGTAATCGAAATAACCCGGCGTGGTGTAGAAAACCCTGACCGCATTCGGATCCATCTTGCGCTCCGTAACCAGCTTCTCCCATACCGATGCATTCAACGCGCCGGCATCGACCTTGCCGCCGGCAACGGCCGCCGCCGTGGCGTCATGCGCGCCGGAAAAGGCGACACGTTTCATATCGGTATCCGGATTGACGTTCGCCGCCAGTAGATAAAAGCGCGGCATCAGGTGACCGGACGTGGACGATTCCGATCCGAAGGTGAAGGTTTTTCCCTTGAGGTCCTCCAGGCGCGAAATCGCTTTGTCGCTGGTGATGAACACCGACTTGAAACGTTCATCTTCCTCGCGCTGCACCAGGGGGATGACCTTGCCGTTGCTGCGCATCTTGGCCTGCACGAAGGTGAAGCCGCCGAACCAGACCATATCCAGCTTGTTGTTCACCAGGCCTTCAACCGATGCGGCATAGTCGGTGACCGGAATGAACTCTACTTTCATGCCGGTCTTCTGCTCGAGATAGGCGCCGAGCGGCTTGAACTTGCGCTGCAGTTCGGTCGGCGCCTCATCCGGGATGGCAGACACGCGCAATACCTGCTGGGCATGCGCCAGGCTGGCCGCCGATAGCGCTGCTGCAAGCATGCAGCGGCCGACGAGGGAGGTAATGGAAGCAAGGGGCGAACGAAAGGAAGAACGATGCATGCGGGAGCCTTTTTATTGTATCCGAATGGATTCAGGATGATGGATGGCGCGGACTATGCAGCTACGGATTTTGCAGAGCACCGACACAGCCGCGCATGATAGCAAATTGGCCAGCGCAACCCCAGGTGATCCGCTCCCCGTCCTTCTCGTCGTCCTGATCGGCGTACCAAAATAGTCGGGTGTCACAAGAACTTAATCGAACAGCATCTACGAATGACAACCTTGTTGCGCAACACAAAATATTTTTACTTTTATGTTCATTAAAACCTTGAATGCTCATAGGCACCAGAGCTAAAGTTGTCCTCATTCGCACGCGCAATATTGCAGCGGCAAAATTCTGGACCTCATCATTTTTTAGGAACGATCATGCAAGTGAAGTTGGCACACAAAGACGAATCCGCCTGGGATAAAGGCGATCTGGCATACGATCTTGGCGATACGCTGGAGATGGGGCCGATCAAGGCCGCCAGGGAAGGCATCCGCCCGGGCTGCAACGGCTATGCTGCATTTCTCACCGCATTCGCACGCCGGGTGCGCAGCCAGAAAGTCTCGCCGCGCAAGATGCCTGTACAACCTGACAATGCACAAGGCGGTTCGGCGGTCGTGCTGACACCGGACTTCGCGCGCATCGGTTCCTGATCATCCGGCTGTAGTTTCCCGCCGTCGGCCTTCCGGCCGGCGGCTCTCCCCGGGTCCGACCCCTCGCTTCACTCTCTCGCTTCCCCTGTCACTTTCCGCAATCCGCATGGTCGTCGTTCGCCGACGGCGTCGCGTATTCATCCGCGACGCAAGCGCGTTGAGGAACATTTCATCGCTGCACGCTGTCTTTCTTCAGCACCAAGGCTGCGTTCCCACCCGCGCTTTTCTTCATCATGCGGCCCTGACCAACGATGGAACACTAAATTGACTGGTACCCATCACACTCCCCTGGTAGTGCTGTCGCTTTTGGTAGCCATGCTGGCCGGTTATGCAACGCTCGAACTCGCCGCCCGTACCCGATCCGCCATGACCCCGCAGCGCTGGTTCTGGCTCGCCGGCAGTGCTCTTGCGGCAGGAACCGGCATCTGGTCCATGCATTTCATCGGCATGCTGGCATTCACGCTCGAGGTACCCATCGGTTACGACCCTGGACTAACACTGTTGTCATGGGCAGCTCCGGTTGCGACATCGGCGGCGGCGTTATTCATGGCGCAGCGGGAGTCGGTGAAGCCCTGGCACTACGCCGCCGCATCGACGCTGGCGGGCGTGGCAATCGCCGGCATGCATTACATCGGCATGGCGGCGATGCGCATGTCGCCCTCGATCCGCTACGACTGGCCGCTGGTTGTTCTTTCCATAGCGATCGCCATTGGCCTGAGCGCGGCAGCGATCTGGGCAATGCGTCATATCTTCCAGGGTGGTGAATCGCTGATGCTGGTTAAAAAAATACTGGTCGCGTTTTTACTCGGCTCGGCGATCGCCGCCATGCACTACACCGGCATGGCGGCGGCGGAGTTCCCTGCCGGCGCGGTCAGCCTTGCTGCCGACAGCCTTGACAGCGACTGGCTGCCGGGCGTCGTCTTCGCCACGTCGGTCACCTTGCTGGCCGGGGCGACGCTGATCGCCTACTACGACCGGCGCAGGCTTGAACACCAGCAGATCGCTGAAACCGATGCATTGACCGGCTTGAAGAACCGGCATTTTCTGCAGCAGCAGCTGCCGGCCCTGATACAAAAAGCGCAGGCGGGACGGACCTCGCTGCATCTCGCATTCGTGGACCTGGACGGTTTCAAGCTTGTCAACGATACGATGGGCCACGACGTCGGCGACGCGGTGCTGGTGATCGCATCGCGGCGCATTCAAGAGTGCCTGCGCGAAGGCGATATCGTGATCCGTGTCGGCGGCGACGAGTTCGTGATCATTCTCGTCGATGCCGACGAAGCGCGCGTCGAGCACATCATGCAGCGGGTCGTCCTGTCGCTGAAGGCGACGATGCGCGTGGGATCGGACAGCGTCAATATCTCCGCGTCGATCGGCGTGGCGCGACATTTGACGGGCCAGGATGCCGAGCCGCTGCTGCTGCGCGCCGACACCGCGATGTACCATGCCAAGCGCCAGGGGCGGAATATGTGGAAGCGCTTCTCGCCGCACATGGATGCCGAGCGCGTGGCGACGGCGGAAACCCACAAGAGCCTGCGCCGTGCGTTCGAACGCAGCGAGTTCCGGCTCCTTTATCAGCCGAAGTACGCGGCAGGCTCGCGCCAGATCGTCGGTGTCGAAGCGCTGGTGCGCTGGATCGATCCCCAGCGCGGCATGCGCTTGCCTGCTGAATTCATCGCCGTCGCCGAGCGCACCGGGATGATCGCCGCGCTCGGCGACTGGGTGCTGAACGAAGCGTGCCGGCAGATTCGCAGCTGGTCAAGGCAGGGCTGGGTGGTCCCGGTATCGATCAATGTGTCGGCATTGCAGGTGCGCGGCCATGAGATGACCGCCAAGGTACGCGCGGCGCTGGCCAAGCATGATGTGGAGGCGCAATCGCTCACCCTGGAAATCACCGAGTCGGTCGCCATCGAGGATCCGGCGAAGGCGATGCAGGTATTCCAGTCGCTGCGCCACTGCGGGGTGTCGATCTCGATCGACGACTTCGGCACCGGTTATTCGAGTCTGGCTTACCTGCGCGATTTTCCTGCAGCGGAAATCAAGATCGACCGGGCCTTCGTGCGCGATATTTCGACCAACCAGCAGGCGCTTGAACTGGTCAAGGCGATTGTCGCCATGGGCCATGCGCTCGGCATGCTGGTGGTGGCCGAAGGCGTGGAAGACGAGCGGACCACCCGGTTGCTGGAGAATCTCGGCTGCGATGTGCTGCAAGGCTATTTCCTCGCGCAGCCGATGGATGCGGAGGACCTGCGGAGCCTCCTGCTGGCGCAAAGCGCCTGAATATTGCCGGCGCTACTCTTTTTTCTGTTCCGCTTCGGACTTCGATTCCTGTGCCGCGCTCTGCACTTTCTCGCCGGCCTTCTCCATTGCCTGGCCACCTTTTTCCGCCGCCTTTTCCATCGTCTGGCCGATGGCCTCGCCAGCCTTGCTCAACTCCGTGCCGGCCTTGGATGCGGCGCTGTCGATCGTCTTCCCGGCCTGCTCCGCAGGGCCTTGTCCGGTGGCGCTTTCCTGCTTCTGACAAGCTGTCAGTCCGGCCGCCAGAAACAGCGGCAGCACGACCGCCGCCAACTTGTTTTGGATTGTTGCCATTGAATTCTCCAAGGATGTTTTTGGTGGAAATGTCGGATTTGCATGCGGATGACGCAGGCACAATTCGGCACCGTGAAGCGGTAATGACAATCATGCATCCCGCAAGTTCTTCAAACGATGCAAATTCGGCAGGGTTTTACCGGCGTTGCACTGATGAGCCCGCTGACGAACCGGCCCGCCGGGCACTGCCAAGCCATACCCGGACGCGATGCACGGCAAGCGACAACAGGGCAAGGGCAACCACGCCCAGCATGACGATGCCGGCGACCGTGGCCAGCAGCAACAGAACTGCGGCGGTCACGATCGCGGCACCGCCGGCTTTCCATTTCCACCACGGGCCGAGCAGCGCTTTGAGGAAGTGGGGTGCTGATTGCGATGCACGGGATGCCGAGCCATCAACCAATTCCCATTCGACTTTGTTGGACATCTTTCGCTCCTGAAATGAAGGGCGCCTGGGAGGCGCGTCGGAAAGCCACATGGTACGGGCATCGCTTCACTTGAAAAAGCGATCAAAGGAGATTGGTTTCTTCGGAATAAACTGAATAAGACACTGCTATCCTGCATTGGCTGCATGCTCGCGCAGCAGCGTTGCGAATTCGCCGGGCGGGATTGGCTTGCTGAAATAGTAGCCCTGCATTTCATCGCATGCGTGAGTGCGCAGGAAAGCTTCCTGTTCCTTGGTTTCAACACCTTCGGCCACCACGGTAAGACTCAGCGTCTTGCCCATTGCAATAATGGCCTCGGTAATGGCGCGGTCATCGGAATTGGTGCCGATGTCGCGGATGAAGGAGCGGTCCACCTTGAGCGTATCAATGGGGAAATTCTTCAGCTGGCCGAGCGATGAATATCCGGTGCCGAAATCGTCGATCGCCAGCCGGATGCCCATGCTCTTGATGGCAGTCAGCAGCTTGATCGCCTGCGAAGGATTATGGATCACCATGCCTTCGGTGATTTCCAGTTCCAGCAGGCGCGGTTCCATGCCGGTTTCGCGCAGGATCGTGGCGAGATCCTCCAGCAAATGCTCATCGGCGAACTGGCGCACCGAAAGATTGACCGCCATGCATACCGGCGGCAAGCCCTGCCGTTGCCATTCGACGTTCTGGGCGCAGGCGGTTTCAAGCACCCATTTGCCGATCGGGACAATCAATCCTGTTTCCTCTGCAACCGGGATGAACTGCACCGGCGACACCGATCCGAGTTCCGCGTTATCCCATCGCAGCAGCGCTTCCACGCCGGTGATAGTACCGCTGGTCAGGTCACGCTTGGCCTGGTAGTGCAGCGAAAACTCCTTGCGTTCCAATGCATGGCGCAGATTGGCCTCGAGCGCCAGCCGTTCCAGCGACTGCGATTTGATGTCCTTTGAATAGAACTGGAAGTTATTCTTGCCTTCCTCCTTGGCGAAATACATCGCGATGTCGGCATTCTTCATCAACGTCTGTTCATCATCGCCATCGTTCGGATACATGGCGATGCCGACGCTGGCGGTGACCCGGCATTCCCGGCCGAGCAGCATGACCGGCTTGATGGCCGCCGACAGCAGCTTGCGAGCCACCGCGGCGGCTTGCTCGGGGTCGCTCATTTCCTGCACGAGGACGACGAACTCGTCACCGCCGAGGCGGGCGACGACGTCGCTGGCACGCAGCGCCTTCTTGAAGCGGCTTGAGATTTCCTTCAGCAGTTTGTCGCCGGCTTCATGACCGAGCGAATCGTTGATGAACTTGAAGCGGTCGAGGTCGATGAACAGCACCGCGAAGCTGCGGCCATAGCGCTGCGAAGTCGGTATCGCATGGCTCAGCAGGTGGCTGAACATGATGCGGTTCGGCAGTCCGGTCAGGCCGTCGTGCGTGGCCAGATGCTGGATGCGCTCCTCGGCAACCTTCTGGTCGGTGATTTCACGGGAAACGCCGCGGTAGCCGCTGAACCGGCCTTCGCTGTCGAGCACGGGTTCGCCGCTGACGCTGATGTAGTACGGTTTCCCGTTCGGCAGCAGGCGGTGCATGATCACATCGCGGAACGGTTGCTTCGCCGCCAGCAGATCGCGATGGGCCTCCCATCCGCCTGCTTCCTCGATGTCGAGTTCGGTCTCCCAGGGAAGTTTTCCGAGGAACGTGCCTTGCGTCGATCCCGACGTCTTGCGCCGGCTTTCCATGAGAATGTAACGGAATTCCGCATCCTGTTCCCAGTACCAGTCGGACGACAGGTTGGTCAGTGCACGGAAGCGCGCCTCGCTTTCGCGCAACGCCCGTTCGACCTTGCGGCGCTCCGTCACGTCGCGCAGGATGCCGCGGAAGCCGGCCGGCTTGCCGTCCGGTCCATGGAATAACTGGACCGATCCTTCGCCGACGATCGTCCGTCCGTCCTTGGCGATCATTTCCCAGTCGAAGTTGGGCGCGGCTACGCCGGTGCGGTAAACGGCATTAAAGGTCCTGAATACCTTCTCGGCAACTTCCGGTGTCTGGAATTCGCGGTAATCGCGTTCGCAGATCTCGCTTTCGGCGTATCCCAGCATCCGGCAGAACGCCCCGTTGCACATCACGATCTTGCCCTGCAGATTGACTTCGTAATAGGCGTCCTGAATGGATTCCAGGATGCTGCGGTATTTTTCCTCGCTTTCGCGCAGTGCCTGCTCGGTCTGCCGGCGCGCGGTCACATCGCGCAGGATGCCGCGAAATCCGCTGGCCACGCCATCCTTGTCCCGGATCAGCTGCACCGATCCTTCAACGTGGATGACGCTGCCGTTCTTGTGCACATAACGCCAGTACTGGCTTTTCTGCGAAATGCCGGTGCGATAGACTTCCTTGAAGGTCTTCGCCACCTCCGCCGCCATTTCCGGTGTCTGGTAATCGCGGTTGCTGGTAGCGCGGATTTCCTCGCTGGTGTAGCCGAACAGGCGTGGAAAGGCATTATTGAAAAACACATGGCGGCCACCGATATCGACCTCGTAGTAGGCGTCGTCCATGTTTTCCAGAATTGCGCGGTAGCGCTCCTCGCTGGTCTTCAACGCTTCTTCCGCCTGCCGGCGCAGCTCATCGCGCGCAAAGGCGCCGAGAGCGAAGGTGATGTTGCGCGCCAGGCGTTCGATGAGGGAAACGGCTTCGTCATCGAATGCGCCCTTTTCGCTGGAGTAAAACATCAGCACGCCATGCGCGCCGTTTTCAAGCGCCACCGGAACCGCTGCGGCGGCGGCGATGCGGGAGGCGCGCACCACCGCCCGCCAAGGCAGCGAGCGGGGATCGTCCATAAAGTCATTGCTGATGCAGGGCTTGCCGCTGCGGTATGCGGTGCCGGCGAGTCCGCGGCCTTCGGCGGTCGATTCGTCGACTGAAATGCCGCTTTCACCGCCGATCTGCTCGCGACGCATGCCGGCCGCGGCGACCGTTTTCAGCCAGCCCGTGCAGGGATCGGGAACCAGCACAGCCGCCGTCGTGAACTTGCCGCCATCGATTGCCGCGTCGCAGACCGCCTGATAGAGCCCGGTCGGGGTTTCCGAACGCAGAATCGCCTCATTGGTTGCGCTTAGCACAGCATAGATACTGGCCAGATGCTGAAGGCCTTCGGGATTGCAGTCGAATGGAGTCATTCTTTCGTGCTGTCTGGTCGTTAACGGGGCGCCGGAAGCGGTGCGATTCCTTGCCGGGCTTTGGCGCGGTCTTTATTGTCGGCGGGTAAGAGTCTAACGGATTATGGCTTGGGACGGTGGCCTTCGCGTATGCGTCGGCAAGGAAGGGCGGGGGACGGTCGAGCGGCATTGCGCACACCAAGGGCGCCGGCAGGAAGCGATTGATCGATTGAAGCGATATGCCTGCGCCAGACCGGGAATGACGTTGGTCAGGACAGAGAGGGACAGGGCGTACCGGTATTCAGGCCAGCCGACGCACCTGAGAGGAGAGATGCAATTGGAAAAGCAGGCCGCGTCCCTGGAGACGCAGCCCGTTTCGTATGACTGCGAGTCAGGTAATGACGATTACCGTGACGAACCGGAGCTGGTGTTGCCCTTCTGCACGTTCGTTGCAGCGCCCTGGACTTTCTCACCGCCACGCTCGATATCGGTACCGATACCACGCATGGTGTTGCATGCTGACAGGCCGACGGCAAATGCCAAGATGCCGAATACGGAAATGATTTTTTTCATGATTTACTTTCCTTTCTGGTTAACGAGTTAAACGGACTTTCCTCTCCTAACTGCAACGATGGTGCTGCTTATTGCTCCAGCCCCATTGTTAATCCGCCACCTCGGCGTTAGGGTCGGTAACGTGCGCGGTCGCCTTGCTGTTGCGCACTCTTTTGTTGCAAATAGGCGCCCACTTTGCTTATGAGTCTTGCAAGGGCGTCAATGTTCGACGGATTGCGGAGCGTCAATGCCGTCAATGCTCCACCGCTGGTTGCCAGTGTGCGCACCAGACGGCGCGGACCGATGGCAACCACTGCTCCTACGGCTGCTGCACATAACAGCGGATGCTGCTTTGCCCAATCGAGAGCCGCTTCCACTGGCGTCGTTTGTGTCTGATACCGGCTGTACTGACCGGATGAGCCGCCGGCATTGCCTCCCGGGATATAGGCTGTGCCGGATGCTCCGTTTCCGTGTGGATGACGTGTTGCGTGCGTGTTTGAGTTGTCCATCAGCTTTCTCCGCTATTGTTCGTGGCTCGCGTGCATGGATCAACGACGCTTGAACAGCATGGCGAGCAGCAATCCCGCGCCGGCTGCTACCGCCACCGATTGCATCGGCTTTTCCTTCACATAGCCGGTCGTCGTCTCGACGCCGCGATTGAATTGCCGGCTTGCATTCTCATAGCCGACACTGAGTTGCTGCGTCGCCTGGCTGGCAAGCCCTTTCGCCGCGAAGCGCAGCGAGTTGTACTTCGCCATCAGCTTGGCATGCTCCACGGCAAGCTCGTCGTCGGACATGCCCGGCGCGCGATTGACCAGCGCATCCAGGTCGGCCTTCAAGCCGGTAAGCTGACTGCGCATCCCGGCTGACCCGCCGGGCGAATTGGCGCCCGACGTCGTGCTCAATGTCCTGTCGTAGTTGCTCGATCCGGTCTTTATGGTCGAATCCGACCCGTTGCCGCCTGGTGTTGCTGGTGTATTCGTATCCATTGGTCACTCCTTGACGCAGTTAAATCAGCCAAAACGGATCAGGAGGAATATGTCAGCCGTCGACACCTCGAAATCCGTCCGGAAACGGATGGCGGTCTTTGCGCGACAACGAAACATGCTGCATGCCGCTTGCGTCCCATCCCTGTCAACCGGTCAGTCGGTAAGGACAATGATGATGGAATCAGCAATTGGCACTACGACATACCGCAAGCCCGTGTCTTTTTCTTGCGCATCTGTTATGAAATGCAGCAAAGGGTGTGCCACGGAGGCGGATATGCACCATGGCATCGCAATACTGCCCATATTTCCGGATTTTGTTGCTGCGGGGCCGGCGCCGCCTGCGTTTTATACGCATGGCAGGTAATTTTTGCATCCGCAACGCAGCGGGCGGCGTATTTCATGAACGACCATATCGGCGGTAAGCTAGCCGCATTCCTGACGACATCCGAAAAGGTTTTTCAACAGCAATGTATGCACATACGATTTTGAGGCTGACCGCGGAAGGCAAAGCCGCGATGAAACAAGCCGGCCCGGATATCCCTGCCGACGCGCTCCGCCTGTTGAAGATGATCGACGGCAGATCGTCCATCGCGCACCTCACTGCCCGCGTAGGCGACAGGATCACGGGCGACTTCATGTCCGTCGCCGGCGACCTGCACCGTCGCGGCTGGATTGAGAGCGTGGACGATGTTCCGTCTGCAGACGCGCAACGCCGCGCCTCCGGGCTGGACGACGACGAGGCCCCAATGTGGTCCGAAGCGCGGCGCGCGGCCCGGTTGCTGCATGAAAAGGGGTTTTATACCCATGTCAGCCGCGAGACGCCTGGCGAGCCTCTTGCGGCGAGCGGCCTGAAGGTGCTGGTGGTGGAGGATGATCAAGACATGGTGCAACTCATGACCACATTGCTCGGCGAGAGGGGCTTCGCGGTCACGCAGGCGGCGGATACGCCGGATGTGCTGCAACTGTTCAAGGATGGTTACCGGCCGGACATCGTGCTGCTGGACGTGGTATTGCCGAGCCGTGACGGGTTTTACGTGCTTAAGCATATCCGGCGGTATACCGATTTATCGGATGTGCCGGTGATCATGGTGACATCGCGGGTGGCGGATGAGGATTTGCAGCGGGGGCTGAAGGAGGGGGCGGATGGGTATATTTTCAAGCCGTTTCGGTGGGAGACGCTTTATGCTTGTATGAGGGATGTGGGTGGGGGGTAGTTGGTAGCCGTTTATTTTCCGGTGCCGCCACCTCCGTCATTCCGGCGTCGGCGGGAATCCAGAGCAACGGAGATTCTCCGGTAATGCAACTCTTTCGGTTCTCCGAAGAGACTCTGCAACTCTGGATTTCCCCTTGCAGCGCGCGTCCCGGCTTGCAAGCCAGTTACTGCAACATAAACGTCTCATACTCCAACACCGCCAGCTTCCGCGACAACAACACAAAACTCCCCACCACCACCACCAGCAAACTCACCGCAAACCCATACCCATAAAACGCCGGCCCCAGAAGAATCGATACCCACGTAAACAGCAGATTGAGTACCACGAACGCCAGACAAAGCCACAGCACAATACGCCGCTTGTCCAGATAAAAGAACACATTCAGGATGCCCAGCAACACCACCTGCAACCCGGCGCCGATCACGTCGACATAAAGAAGCGGCAGGTAGAGGGTCGAGATACCCATCCAGGTCAGCAGCTGCTCGCCGGCGATCAGCAGGATGAGGGACGCCATCGCCTGCACCTTCACGATCTCAAAGATGCCGAGGCGGACGGTGGCAACCATGCCGTTGCGGTAGCGCTCGATGGTTTCCAGCGAGCCGCCGGTGCGCACCGCGTAGTAGAAGCCGTCGTATTCTTCGACGAAGTCGGTCTCCAGCCGCAGCAGGAAGATCGCCATGCCGGGAATAATCGAGACATAGGCGAGAAAGACCGGCATATCGTAGATGACCGATGCGCGCAACGGGCCGATGATGGCCTGACTGGTCTCCGTAGTGAACCAGAAGATGAACTTGTCCACCCAGACGGCGAGGTTGTAGAGCACCCCGATCAGCATCAACGACGGATAAAGATACCTGCCGCTGAAAAAGTCGAAGGACATCAGCTTCTGCGCCGGAAAATCGCGGGCGATCAGCACCATCATGCCGAACAGGAGAAAGGACTGACCCACCAGGAATCCGGCCATCAGGCCTTCGAGCTGCCACCGCCGCAGCAGTTGCGCCGCCAGGACCGTCACCGCATAGCCGAGGAAATACAGCCAGACGATCTGCTTGTAACGCTTCATGCCGGACAGGAAGATGGTGGCGATCCAGATGTTGCAGAGGACCACGAAGGCGGCAAGGAAGAGCAGCCGGAACAACACGCTTTGTTCGGGAAACAGGAAGAGTGTAAAGAGCAGCCCGCATGCGCCGCTGACCAGGGTAAGCACCAGGGTGACGCCGTAGAAGGCGGGACCGATGAGATGCCGTCGTTTTTCGAACAGGCGGTCGGCGGTGAAGCGGGTGAAGGCGAGCTGGAAGGCGCCGCTGAGAATCAGCGAGAAGGCGATCAGATAGGTGACGCTGACCTGGAATTCTTCGATGAAGCGGTTCGGTACGGTGAGCGAGTAATTCAGCATGCCGATGACGAGGATGCCGAAGATCGACAGCAGCCATGGCCCCGAGCTGATGACGGCGGCAAACCCGTATGCCTGCACCAGCGAGACGAGGTTGTCGCGCTTCAGGATTTTCCGCAGTTCGAATCCGATTCCGGCCATGGCAATCCGTCAGCGCTGTGGATGCATCGGGCAGCGGAGCGCCTGCGCAGGCACGTCGGATTGCTGCAGCGATTGCTGATAAAGACTGCGGTATTCGCCGAACATCCGCTCCTGGGTGTAATACCGCTCCACCCGGGCGATGCCGGCGGCCTGCGCCGCATGCCAGCGCGGCAGGTCACCCAGCAGGTTGACCGCCGCCTGCGCCAGCAGCACCGGCTCGGCGATGCCGACCACTTCCCCGGCGGCGCCGAGCGCCTGGTCGGCCTCATCGAGTCCATAGACAAGCTGGCGGCAGGAGCCGACATCGGTGGTGACCGCCGGCACGCCGGCGGCGAATCCCTCCAGCAGCACGAGCGGTAACGCTTCGCTGATGCTGGACAGGACCACCAGCCCGATCTTCGGCATCAGCTCATCGATTTTCTGAAAGCCGAGAAACTTCACCTTATCCTGCAGACCGAGTCCTTCGGCGATATTGCGGCATTCCTGGGCATAACCCTGGTCTTCATCCTCCGGTCCGGCGATCCAGCCTTCCGCGTCCGGCAGCAGATTGACCACGGTGCGCATGGCGCGGATGAAGGTTTTCACGTCCTTGATCGGCACCACGCGGCCGATCAGGCACAGCACCGGCGGGGGCGTTGCAGGCCGCAGCGGGCGCAGCGCCGACAGGCGCGGCAGGTCGATGCCGTTGGGGATGTTGCGGGTGCGCGCGGCGGGCGCGCCGTCCTTGATCTGCCGCAGCCGGTTGGTCTCATACAGAGCGACGATCTCGTCCGATGCCTCGTAGCAGATGCGGCCGAGCGCTTCGAAGAACCGGATCCACAGGTCGCGGAAATAAGAGATCTGCGAGGCGTCCTTTTCGAAGACACTGCGGTTGTCCCGGATCCACTGGCTCTGAAACAGGTCGATCTTGCGTTCCTTGGTGTAGATGCCGTGTTCCGACAGCAGCAGCGGCCGCCCGGTCTGCTGCTTGAGCAGTGCGCCGAGCAGACCGGCATAGCCGGTGGAGATGCTGTGGTAGCAGCGTGCCGGTATCAAGCGGTTGGCGATGCGCGCCAGCAGCCATACCGGCGCATGCATGATACGCACCGTCCAGAAGTAGTCCACGAACGACGGATCGGTGCAGAACGCCCGGTACTGCCGGGTGATGTATTCCCATGCAGCCTTGCTGTACAGGAAGGCGGGTTCGTCCATCGCCTTGCCGTCCTGCATCAGCGGCACCAGCGCCTCCAGGGAGGCAGAGAGCTGGCCGCCCGCGCTGCCCGGCGAGCGGAAAAGGTCATGGAACGCTTCCATCTGTGCGAACGCCTTGCGGTCGCTGCGGCGCGGTTTGACCAGTGGGACATTGTGCCGCTCATGCATGTAGTGCACTTCGACATGGACGACGTTCGGCGGCAGCGCATACTTCGGCGGACCATAGTCCTCGCGACGGCTACCGATGAAGCAGATGCCGAAGCGGATGTCGGGAAACCCGCGGATGATCTGGTTCACCCAGCTCGACACGCCGCCGCTGACATAGGGGAAAGTGCCTTCCAGCAGCAGCATCACGTCGCAGTCGCCGGCGGTGGGCAAGGCCGCCGGGGCGGCCTGCGATGCGGGTAGCGGCGCGTTCATGATGCAAGTCTCCGGGTCATGGATGAATTGCCTGCACGCGCGCCGGCACGGTCGCCGAGCCAGTAGCGCTTGACGTTTTCCAGCGCCGGTCCGCCGCCGCTGCTTTCCAGCTCGGCGAGCAGTGCATGCAAGGTGTCGAAGCGCCGCTCCAGGAATGCCAGTTCGGCGTAGTAGGGCAGCAGCCGTTCGTAGGCGAAGTGATTCAGGCGCGATTGTTCCAGCGCGTGTCTGGCGCCGGCAACGTCACCGCGCGCCAGCTTCAGGCGGGCGATGATGAACCAGAGTCCGCCATCCTCGGGATTGATGTCGAGCGCCTGCAGAGCATGCTGCTGCGCCTGCTCGGCGGAGAACAGCTGCATGTCGCCCTGCACAAGGTTCTGGTAGATCAGTTCCCAATACAGTTCGGCAACGCGCTTGCAAAGGCGAAAGCGTTCGGCCGGGCCGGGCGGCTCGCCCTGCGATGCACCCGTGCCGGCTTCCAGCAGCTGCCGCTTTTCGACGATCTGCCGGGTGATGTGTTTTTCCTTACTGTCCAGGATGCCGTAGGCCAGCAGCCGCACGTCGTCTGCCGGGTCGGCCAGCAGGTTGCGCAGCAGCGGGCCGATGGCGCGGACCGGCGTGTCCTGCACGGCGATCAGCGCCTTCAGGCGCTGCTCCACCGGCGCGTTGGTATTGGCAAGTTGCGAGCGCGCCTGTCCGCTGCGGAAGCCGGTGCCCTCGTGATTGCGGTAGGTGTTGAACTCAGGCGGTTGCACGGTGCCGAAGGTGGTTTTTTTCTTCAGCTTCGGCATGACACGGTAGAGCACTGCAGCCAGCGCTTCGGCGATCATGCTCAATACCGGAATGAAGAAATGAAAGGAAAACAGCAGCGCGAACAGCAGGGTCTTCTGACGCCGGTACTTTTTGGGAGCCAGCATGCCGATGGCGACCGCCATCAACGCGCTGGCAATGCCATGCAGCACGAAATACTGCAGCATCAGGGCGATGCTGCGGCTTTGCGAAAACAGCAGCCAGAGGGCGGCGGTTTCGAAGGTCAGCGAGGAAAGCGTCAGCTTATACAGCACAGCGCGTCACCAGGTGGGAAAGTGTGGCCGCCGGCGGGGAAAAGCCGATGCGGGCGGTATGCATGACGACCCGGCTGCCGAGAAAGCCGGTGCCGAACTGGCTGCGGATCGCGCCTTCGATGCGCAGCAGGTAACCCTCGACCGCCGCCGAACCGGCCAGCGGCAGCAGCGTGATGAGCGCATGGTGCTTCGGACCCGCCAGCTCCCAGGAAATATCGACGCCGCGCTTGAGGCGTTTGACCTGCTCCAGGATATCGAGCGACACCTCGTCATTCTCGAACACCAGCGCCACCAGCGATGAATCGATGCCGGACGATAGCCGGATCCGGTGCAGGCGCACGACATCCAGCGCCAGTTCGGGCGGGCAGGCCGGCACCTTCGTCAGTACCCGCCGCGCGGCTGCGTCCAGGTTGACGCCGTCGGCGTAGTAGTCGGTGAGAACCGACAAAAGCTGCAGTGTCTCCGCATTCAGCGCCAGGAAAGGCAGCTTCTCCACCGCAAGCACGCCGATCGGCCGGCCGGTGGAAGGCAGCAGCGGCGCGCAGATCAGATACCGGCTGCTGTCGGCACCGTCCGGCATGCCGTCGGACTGCACATGCGTAAGGATGTCTTCATCGAGGCTGTGGCGCAGCAGCGGGTCCTGCATCGATAGCTCGGACGGGCTGCCGAGCACCGCGGCCGCAGGCAGGATCGGCACGCCGTCGTCATCGAGCGCGTACAGCGCGGCGCGTTCGAGCTGGCAGCTCTGGCCAAGCAGCTGGATCAGTTCCTGCGCGCCCGGCAAAGGCTCGCCGGCCTGGCTGCGGTCCATGCTGATGTCGCGCAGGCGGCTGAGCGTTTCGCGCAGGGTTACCGGCTTGACCAGCAGATCCTGTTCGAGGCGTTCATGCGACAGGCGCAACAGGAAATGGTTTTTGGTCAGTGTTTTGAGACGCTCTTCCAGATAGGAGCTGGTTGCCAGCATGCGCCGGGTACGCTCCTTCCAGGTATCGGAAAACTGGCCGGCGATCAGCACCACGCCGAAGCCGCCGACGAAGAAATTCCGCGGAAACGCCTGAGTGTCGCCGATGCCCGGCCAGCCGTAGCGGGCCATCAACAGCCAGTAGCCGACATAAAGTCCCACGGCCAGCAATCCGATCGACGAGCCGTGGCGCAGCGCAATGAGCAGCGGCGCAAGCCATAGCCAGGGGAATTCCGCCTGCACGCCGAAGATATCGCCAGGCCAGATCCAGCTGCCGATCGCCAGCGCGCCGCCGCAGAATACCAGCACGTCCACCAGCGCCATCCACGAACGGCTGGCAGCCCGCACCTCGTCCGGTTCAAGGACGGAGAAGCGGCGCAGCATGTCGCCGATGGCCAGTGCGCCGTCGTCCGTTCCGTCATTCGTCGGCGCGTCCGCCGACGAACGTCGCATCCGGACCGCCGACAGGCGGCGAAGCAAGGCAATCATTCAGCGGGCCGCGTTGATGACCGGCGCGAGCTGGCCGCGAAGAAGTTTTTGCGCCAGCGCTGATAAAGCTTCACGGCTCCAGCCGGTACCGCCGGCGGCGGATGCCCACAGCACGTCGCCGCTGTTGACGTCGATCACCTGCAGCGTCAGCCCGACGGCGGGTTCGCCGTCGATGCCGACCTTGTAGCGCCATTCGTCGACACCGCCGGCGAGGGCATAGCGGATGTTCTCCCGCCGCGCCCATTCCAGTGCCGCATCGCGCTGCTTGCGGTCCATCGGCTCGAACAGGGTTTCGGTATTCAGGCTGCTTGGATAGCGGGTGAGTTTCGATACGCCGCCGGCGCGCAGGAGATTCTCGGCGATCGATTCGGCGCGCAGTCCGGCCTGCGGCGTTTCGGTATGGTTGATGAAGGGCAGCACCGTCCAGCGGGCATTCGATTCGAGCTTGGGCGGCGGCCCGGCATCCATCGTGGTGCAGGCGGCGAGCAATGAAAGGCAGCACGCGAGTGCGAGGGAACGCCATGCGCGCGAGCGGGAAACCGGGGCGCCTGCCGGTGCGGTAGTCAGTAAAGCCATTTGTAATTGATCCCCAATTCTTGAAAGCCGCGTGGAATGGTCGGTGTGCCGCTGCTGCGCTGGAAGCGCAGGGTCAGCACGTCCTGACCGAGCACGCTGCCGGCCACGCCACCCGACAGGTTGAAATTGCGACCGGAGTCGCGGTTGTACAAAAGTCCTGCTTCGACAAATGGGCGCAGGGCCCTGCTGTAACGCCCGTCGATGACCGTGCCGATACCGACGCTGACGCCATACGACACGCCGTCGGCCGGCAGCCGGCCGAGATCCGTTCTGTTCTCTGGAAGATATTGCAGGAGCGAAGCATCGATTTGGCCGTCGTCATTGAACCGGCTACCGGCGGCGAAGGCGCGCACCGTCAGATTCGGGTATTCCAGCCGCAGGTGGCTGCCCGCTTCCGCTGTCCAGCTGCGGCCCGTGCCGAGCGATGCGCCGTCCTGCGACGCATAACGTTGCCAGCCGAGACCCAGGCGCAGATATTCGGCGCGGCTGAGTTGATAGGTCAGGCTGGTGTCGATGCCGCTGCGCATGCCGCCGATGCGCAGCAGCGGTGTTTCGACTGCCCGCTGGTGGATGCCGATGTTGCCCGTCAGGCGGAGCGCCGAAGCCGGCGACAGCTCGTAGTCGAGCCGCAGGCCGGTGACGCTGGCGGCCGCCTGCCGTGCCTGCAGGCTCAGGGCCACGTAGCCGGTCGAGGTGCGCTGGCGCAGTGCCAGTTCCGCTTCATTGTCGCGCTTTGGCGTGCCGCGCAGCGCCGCCGGGTCGATGGTCTGCGGATCACGCTGCGAAAGCGTCAGCGACATCCTCAGCCCGTTCGTCAGGCGCATGCCCGCCGTGGCTTCGGTGCGATCGACCTGCAACACCGGGTCTTCCAGGCGCGAGCGGTTGAACTGGAAGGCTGCCGGCTCATCGACCGTGAGAATCGTCAGGCGCTGGTGCAATTGTTCATCCGCATCCAGCAGCGCGAGCTGGTCGAACGCCAGTGTCTGCGCCAGCGCGGTGCGGCCGGCGCGCGCAGCCGCTTCGACCCGGTCGTACATCGGCAGCCAGTCGGAAAGCTTGTCCAGCATCTCGTTGAGCTGGGCACGGTCGTCCCTGTTGAGCACCAGGGCAAGATCACCCCAAAGCGGTTTCGATAATTGCCCGGCAAAGCGTGTCGCAAGCCAGGCGGCGGCAAGATCGCTGGCCTGGCGGTTCAGCGCGTAAGCCAGCGCCAGTTCTCGCACGGTGGCCGACAGGCGGGCATCGTCACGTGGCCGCTGTCCGCTGCCCGGTGCAAACATCTGCGCCGGGTCTGCCGGCACGGCAGGTGCGCGGTTGGATGGTTCGAGGTCGGCCCGGTCCATGGCAGCCAGCAGATCCCTGCCGCCCGCCAGGTGCGAAGCGATTTCCGTGGCGCGCGATGGGGCAAGCTGGGTCACGTCGGCGCGCAACAGCGCCTGCATGACGTACTGCGCGCCGTCGCCGCCCATGAAGAGCGGCGCGGTGGCGGCGAGGCGGTCGCGCAGGGCGCGCAACTGATCCGGCGGCGCGTTTCGCAACACTTCCGGCTTGCGCAGATCGAGCCATGCGCGCCGGCGAATCCGCCAGGCGAGGTCCGGCTGGCTGTTGGCATCGAGGCATTCGGCATAGCTCATCAGCCACAGATAATCATCCTTGGGGAAACCCTCCTTGCGGAACCAGTGCAGGGCGGTGACCTGGCGATTGATCGCCATGTTGGCGGCGGCGAACGGTCCCCACAGGGCCGGCGTCGTTTCCGCATCGCGTGCCCATGCGGCGAGCGCCTCTTTCAGCGGCCCGGTGTCGCGGGCAGCGATCATCGTCCATAACAGGCCGGCGCGGAAATCGGCGCTGTCGGGCGCAAGCCTCAATGCCGCGCGCAGGTCGCGCATCGCGCCCGGCAGGTTGTTGCGTCCCTGTTCCACCGCGGCTCGCCCGGCCAGGAAATTCGCGTCCTGCTCCAGTGTCGTCAATGCGTCCCGCGATAGCCCTTGCAGGAAACGATGCGCACCGTCGTAATCGGCTGCGGCCAGCCTGGTGTTCAGCACTCCCTTGGCGAATTCTGGATTGCCCGAGCGGGCAAATTCCGATTCCGCCAGCAATGCTGCCGCCCGCGGCTGCTCAGTGGATAACAGCGAGAAAAGGTTGCTCGCATCGTTGCCGTTATGGGCGTTGCCTTCGACCAGCTTGCGGTAGGCTTCCAGCGCTACCGCATCGTTTTGCAGTTGCGCGGCGATCTGGGCATACGCGCGCCAGAATGCCGCATCGGCGAGCGTGGCCTGCGAGACGGAACGCGACAACTCGTCGAACGCCTTGTCGACCTGGCCACGTTGGTAGAGCAGGGTGGCGATGCGCAATGCCCTCGCCGCATTGGGCTGGAACTCGGATTGCAGGCGACGCAGCACGGCGATCAGTTCTCCCTCCCTTCCACCGCGGCCGGCAAGGCCCGCCAGCAATTCGAGGTCGCTTTCCCGCTCGGCGCCGGAAATTGCGCTCCTGCCGATGGTGTCGCCGTTTTCATTCACGCCAAGCCGCTCACGCAGCGCCTGCATCGCCTTGTCTGCCTGCCCGGCATTTTCGTAGAGGGCAAGCAGGCGTTCCATCCATGCCCGGTTCTTTGGTTCGGCCACGATCTTGTGGCGAAGCGCGCTCTCCAGCGCGGCCTGGTCGAACAGGCTTTCGGACAGGCGCAGCACCGCGTCCCATCCTTCCTTGCTGCCGGTCATGCGTGCATAGGCCAGCCATTGCGGCAGCGCATCCCGCGGCAAGCCGCTCCACTCGCTGGTCTGGGCCAGCCGCTTGCGCCATTCCGCCGCGTCCGGCCGCTGGCGCACCGCCGACAGCGCCAGGCGGCGGGCCGCATCCAGGTTGCGGTTGGCAAGAAAAACCTCGAAACCGAGCCGGTACGATTCTTCGTCGAAGGGCGCCGCCGGCAGCGCCTCGGCATTGGCGGCGGGCGGTGCCGCGGCTGGCTCGGCGGCCGTCGCCACGCGTACCATCCGCACCGGTTCTGCAGCCGGCTGCCGCAGCGATGCCAGCCACTCATAAGGCGTCTGGTAGCGAACCCGACGCATGTCCGGGTCACGATCCAGGAAAGACATGCGGAGCATGCGCTTGACGTAGCGCTCGGCGATGTCGAGCCGATTGTTGGCCTGCGCCAGGCGCACCAGAAAGCGCAGGGTTTCGGTATCGTCGCCGAGGGGCCCGATGTTCCGTTCGGCTGCGGCCAGCGCTTCGTCGGCGAAGCCGCCCGACTGCAGGGTGCCGATGGCGTCCATGAACAGCCGGCGCTGCCGGTCGATGCCGGTGCTCTGCTCCATCGCGCGCAGGTAGAGCAGCGCGCTGGTGCGGTAGTCGCCGATGCCCAGCATGCCGCGCGCCGCGTCATCGTAGAACGCCGCCGGCAAGTCTTCCCGACCGTCGGCGATGCGCCGGTACACGGCGGATGCAACGGCGTATTCGCCGATACGCATCGCCTTGCGCCCCAGTTCCAGCAAGCGCTGGCCTGTCAGCGGCGAGCGCTGCATCGCCTGCAGTTGCTGCCGCAGCAGGCCGCGCTTCGCTTCACGGCCGGGCGCATCGACCGGCTCCGCATAGGCCTGCTGCTCCAGTATCGACAGTTTCAGCCAGTCGGCCTCCAGGTGCCAGCGCGGCTCATTGCGCCGGTAAAGCGGATCAAGCGCCGCCAGCGCGTCCTCATAGGAACCCATGCGTGACAGCTGGTCCGCCAGCGGCAGCACCAGCGCAATGTTGCCCGGCTCCGCCTTCATCGACACCTTCAGGTATTCGAGCGTCAACAGGTCGCCGTCCTGGTTGCCCTCGGCCAGCCGCTGTTCGAGCGTCTTGTGCGGAAAGACGAGCACCATCACCACGCCAACGGCGACGAAAAAACCGGCAACCTCGATTCCGGAAAAGAGTTGAAGGCGCTCAGGCATTGCAGGACACCGCAATCCGATGCTGCCATGTCGTGGTCGTGCCGGGTGGAGGAGCACCCAGATCGAAATGCCGGATGGCAGGGTTGCCCGCTGTCGTGCCCTGCATTGGCTTGCCGTTGACCTGCACCGCGCACCCGCCGGCTCCGCCGAGGGCGAACAGCGCATTGCCGTGGCTGGTCAGCGTGAAGCGCAGTTCCGAACCCTTCGCACCGCGGCTGCGCGTCATGTCGCTCACCGGCCCGCTGGCTTCGTGCAGATAAGCCGGCCGCGAGGCCTCCGGTTTCGAGGAAATCCTCACCTGCGATGCCGCCAGCGTCAGGTAGGCGCCGGACGGGCCGGGTGTGACGCCGGCGATGCCGGTGCTCGCCGACAGCGAAGGCGCGGCGGCACCCGGCGGAAGTCGAAGCGTCCGCAAGGCGGAACCGGTCCGCACGATGATATCGCCGCTGGCACCATCACGGGCAATGCTGGTGTGTTCAAAGTCCAGCACCTTGCGTACGTACTCGGATGCATAGACATGGGTCAGCGGCTGCGAGGCAGCCCAGCGGTATACCTTGTGCAGCGCTTCGATGCCGGCGGGCTTGGTGCCGGAATAAAAGTGGTAATAGATGTTCACCGGCTTGAAGCGCACCGGCGATTCCGCCACCTTGAAGGCGGCGATGACCTGCTCATAGCCGTAGAAGGGGCCGGTCCAGCCGTTGGTATAGACGTTTTCATTCTGGTTCGGCGCGAATACCTGGTACCAGCCGTTCTTGCGCAGACCCTGCGCGGCCAGCGTGGTCCAGGTGGTGGAATTCGGATTGATGGCCGCGTCGCCGCCGTTGAGGTTAAGGAAGCCATGCCGGTAGGTTTCCTCGATTGCCTGCGCGGGAGGAATGCAGTCTCCCGACCACAGGAACACGCTGGCGGTTTTCCCCTTCGGCATCAGGCGGCTGTTGATGTAATCCATCGAACCCCTGGTTTCCCGCTCCAGGTCGAATTCGTAGCCGGGCAAGCGCAGATTGAATGCCTTCTTCTGCGCCTGCTCCTGTCCCGCCATGCGCGCCTGCTGGCTGGCGACCGCTTCGGCCCAGACGAACGGGTGCGAGTAGGAGTGGCTCGCACCCTCCACATACGGCAGCGCGAAGATGCTTCGCGCGATCGGCTCCAGCTTCTCGGTCAGGTTGCGATACAGCCCCTGGCTGGACAGCTCTCCCTCGATGATCGAGACGGTGGTCGGGATGCGGTAGCGTTCCAGGATGTCCCTCTTGATCACCTCGGCGGAAAACGGCGCGCCGGGCAGCTCCGCCCTCGATGCGAAACCGTCGCCGTCGATATGCGCCAGCAGCATGCGCCGGCCGCCCTCGGTGGTGACGTCGGGCACCGGCAGGTCGGGCAGGGCGAGGGCGGCCCTCAGGAACTTCAGGGGATGCACGACCCAGGAGGCGTACTCCGACAACTCCCATTTGCCGACCGCAAATGGCGTCAGCGCGAAGCCGCCCCAGGAGGTCAGCGCTGCGGCGTCATAAAGATTGCCCCGGGTATCGGCGAGGGTCAGCAAGCCTTTGCCCTTGTTTGCGGCCAGCCGGATCGGAACAACGCTGTCCCGGTTGGGGAAGGGCGCCGATTCGAAACCGACGAAGTCCTTGTCCATCGCCTGCACCGTCAGGCGGTCCGGCCGCGCGGCACGGAATGGCGTAATTTCCAGAGCCGCCGCGGTGGCGCCATCCAGCGCAAAGCCAAAGCGCTCGAACACAACCAGTCGCACGCCTTCGCGCACGCGCGCGGCAAGCCATGGGGCAAGTCCGGGGTTGCTCACCTTGTCCTCGAACCACGTCACGACGCCGGCATAACGGCCGGCCATCAGCATGTTTGGTAGCGGAGCAGAGGCAAGGTCGAGGAATTCATATCTCAGACCAAGATGGTTGAGCTGGATGCCGAGCATGCGCTGCGCGGGAGTGTAGTGCAGATCCTGCTTGTTGCCGGTATCGACCAGGACCAGCACGGTGCGCGGCATGACTTCGATGCTGCCGACGCCAAGCGACACCAGGCCGCCGTCGGCGACCCAGGGAATGAAACCGTCCGCCATGATTCGCGCCGCGGTGCTGCGCGCCAGCTCGCGCGATGCCGCGCTGTCCGGTGCGACGTAATCAATGGCGATCACCGGGAGCTTGTAGCGGTCGCGCGCCGTTTTCATCTGTCCCATCAGCCATTCGCGGTCCTGTTCGGGAACGGGACGGTATGCATTCTTTCCGGCGTCGAAACCCTGGTACAGCGATTCGGCCGCCACCGCATACACCAGCGAGGACACTTCCGGCAGCAGCTCGAAACCGCGGTTGAAGATCAGCCGTGCTTCCGGATAGCGCCGCTTCATTTCGCGCAGGATGCCAACCATCGCGGCGGTTTGCGTCGCGCGCTCCGCATCGGTGGTTGCAAACAGCTGATAGGAATCCAGGGTGTCGAGAAAAAAGCCGCGCCACCCTTGTTCCCAGAGCGGCGCGATGATGGTGTTCAGGAAGAAGTCGCTCCAGCCCGGGGCGGCCTGGTCGATTACGCGGCTGCCCCAGGCCGCATTGTCGCCACGCAGGACGTTCTTCGGCAGGCTGGCGTAATAAGGCCGCGACGGCTGCACTTCGCCCAGCGACACATAGGCAAACAGCTCGTGCCCTCCGTCAGCGGAGGCTCGCGCCGTGGCGCGCGGATTACGCACATGCGCCGGTTCGACGACGGCGATGTCGAATGCCTGCAAATCGGACAAGGGAGGATTGTCGCCGTAGTAGAAAGCGACCGATGGCCTGGTAGATGATGCAATTGATGGTGCGGATGCAGAGGCGTGCGGCTGCGCCGCCACACCGCATGTCAACAGCACCCATCCTGCGATCCGCCACATCCATTGCCACATCGTCATCCCGCCGCCTTTGTCCGGATCAGTCGCCGCAAGCCGACCGCGGGATGGACATTGCCGTACGCAAAGAGTTCGGTCGATGGTGACAATGTTTCGGTCGATGATGTCATTAATGCATCGCTATATGGCCCGTTGCACGATAGGGAAGCCGACGGAGCGGTAAGGAACACAACTGCGCAAAACGAATACATGTCGGATCGCCACGTTCATGAGGGCCGACCAAGGAGCTGATATCCAATGTTGATTGTCGGCAAAACTCACGATTCTAACGGTAATGCCTTATGAGGGTGATTGAATGAAACTATTTCATCAATAAGCTTCTGACAGCCTGCGCAGGTCCTGCAGCGCAACCGCAAATGCCTTGACATCGCTTTCCGCAATCTGGTCATCGGCCAGCCATGAAGCGACGATGTCCTCCAATCGGCGTGCTTCATCACCGGTATCCGGCAGGTCGAAGGTGCCAGCCGTTCCGGCAAGCGAATGCAGCAGGCGATGCAGCGCCCTGAGGCTGGCTTCATCGCCGCCGGCGATCCATTGATGCATGGCCTGCTCCATGGCGTCGATGCGCGCCGGCAGTTTTGCAATAAAGCCATGCTGCAGCAGGCGCATCTGTTCCCGCAGCGTCTCTTCGCCCGTCATGATCACTTTCCCCCCGTTTCCCATAACTGCCGCAGTTGCTGCGGCAAATGCATCGGATCGAACGGCTTGGCGACTACCCCGATGGCCCCCAGCCATTTATACAGCGCGATTTCGCTTTCCTGTACCTTCGCGGTCATGAAGATTGCCGGCACCTGTGCCACCGAGGGCATCCTCCTCAGCGCGGAAAGTGTCGCGGGACCGTCCAGCCCCGGCATCATCACATCGAGCAGGAAAAGGTCGGGAACCAGTTCGCCGTCCACTGCCGCCAGCGCTTCGGCGCCCGAGGCGCAGGCGGTCACCGAGAAGCCGCCGACGACTTCAAGTGCCATCTGAGCGACCGTCCGGATATCGGGGTCATCTTCCACATACAAAATGCTCGACAATGCGTGCACGGTCATGCCGTTTCCTTTTTATCTATGGCGGTATCGTCGTGTCCGGGGGCGTCCTGCCCGTACATGGGCAGTTCGACGAAGAACTCGGTGCCGCCGCCGGGCGGCGTAATGAAATCGATCCGGCCTCCATGCTGTTCGACGATACTTCTGCAAATGCTCAGGCCGAGCCCGGTGCCGCCCTTGTGCGTCGAACCGCCAGTGTCGGCCTGCGCGAATTTCTTGAAGATCCGTGAGCGGAATTCCTCCGGGATGCCGGTGCCATGGTCGATCACCGACAGGCGTGCCCGTCCTTCGTGCGACCCGACGCGCACTTCGACCGCCTGGCCGGGCGGCGTGAATTTCACCGCATTGGATAACAGGTTGACCACGACCTGGATCATGCGGTCGCGGTCGGCGTTAACGACGACGGCGGCATCCTCGGCTGACGCATCGTGCAAGACAAGCGCCACATTGAACTGCTCCGCGTAGCCGCGCGTGGCGTCGATTGCCTGCTGCACCAGCGGCCGCAGTGCGCGCGGAGCAAGATCGAATTCCATGTTGCCCGACTCCATCTTCTCGATGTCCAGGATGTCGTTGATCATGCGCACCAGGCGTTCGCAATTCGCGTTGGCGATATCCATCAACTTTTTCGCCTGAGGCGGACAAGCGCCCAGCGCGCCGCCGGCGAGCAGGCCGAGCGAGCCGCGTATCGATGTCAGCGGCGTGCGCAGTTCATGCGAGACGGTCGAGATGAATTCGTTCTTCATCTGCTCGACCTTCTTGCGCTCGGAAATATCCTCGACGAAGATGCTGAAAAAATAAGTCTCATGCGTACCGGCCAGCCCGATGGTCATCTCGACCGGGATTTCCTCGCCACGCCGATTGACGAGCGTGCGTTCCAGACGCCGGTTGAAAAAATTGGCCTTGCCGCTCTCCTGGAAACTTCGGATCGCCAGTTCATAGTCCGCCCAGTAGCGCTGGGGCACCACCAGTTGCGTAAGCGATCGCCCGATGGCTTCCTCGCTGCGCCAGCCGAACATGCTGATGGCGCTGCGGTTCCAGTCGGTGATGTGGCCGTGCAGGTCGACGCCGATGAAGGCATCCTGGGCGGTGTCGATGATGGTCTGGACGCGATTTTCATTGGCTGTCACGCCGGCCAGGGCATGCGCAAGTTCCGCGGTGCGCAGCTGTACCCGTTTTTCGAGCGTCTGATTGAGTTCCTTGAAGGCGGCTTCCTTGTACAACAGGTTAGCCACAAGAAGGTTCAGCGAACTTGTCAGTGCCCTGACTTCGAAATAGCCGCCGGTATTCGGCACGATCTTTTCCGCTTCGCCTTTCTGGATGCGTTGCGCCGAATGGGCAAGCGACCACAGTGGTCTCGTAATGCGGCGGGCCGCGATCAAGCCGAGCAGGGAGAACAGCAATGCCAGGCCGATACCGCTTGCCAGCACCTGGCGCTGGATGCGCTTGACCGGCTCGAAGGCGTCGTCCGTGCTCTGGCGCACCAGCACCGTCCAGCCGAGACCCGGATAGGTTGCATAACCCTTGCTCTTGCTGAATCCGACCAGGTACTCCCGGCCGTCCGGCCAGATATCGGTGCGAAAATGGTCGGGCTGGTCGCGCTCACGCCGGTAGTTCGTCAGCGAGATTGTCTTTCCCTGCATGGCAGGCGGTCCGAGCAGGATCTTGCCGTCCGCCGCCACGATCATCGCCTCGGCCTTGCGGCGTATTTCGATCGGCCGCATCACCGACTGTTCGATCTCCTTCGCCCATTGCCACGACAGATGCACACCGAGAACACCCTTGGCGGCATTTTCCATGCCGCCGTATGGAAATGCCACGTCGACGAAACGCATCGGTTCCCGCCCGGCGTCGTTCGGCAGCAGCTTTGCCAGCAGCACCGCCTCATGCACGTCGCCGAGATAGATGCCCTTGAGGGCATTGCTATGCCATGGCCGCTTCGAAACGTCCGCACCCTCCAGCAGCCCCCTGGCCGCGACCATGACCTTGCCGGTCGAATCGGTCAGGCCGATCCAGGCGTAGTACGGATATTCATGCTGCAGCGATTCCAGAATCGCCCGCTTGGCTGCTGTGCTGCTTTCCGGTGCGCCGAGATCTGCCCGCCGGGCCATGAGCTGCACTTCCCGGTAGCGTTCGAACATGCCGCGATCGAGCTTGTCCGAGGTTTGCAGGGCGAGTTCGCCGAGGCTGTTGCCGATGTTGGATTTCAACTGTTCGGTGGCGGTGACGCCGATGACTTCCACCAGGATCACTGTCAGCAGCAGCGATAATGCGGAGAACACGACTGCGAGGTAGACTCCCACGCCGCGGTCGTAAATGATCTTTTTCAAATTCATGGAATTGTTTGCAAAACGGTGAGGGTGGAGCCGGGGTCGACGCCGGCATCCATGCCATCTGGCGATCCCGAAAGGATACCGGTTTGTGATGCTCTGCGGAAATGTCGTAGGCAGGATTTTTCCGGACTGATGGCTGCGCGCCACCGATCATGGCTTTTTATTCAAGAAAGTTAATCAAATGACTACCCAATCGCTCCTGCAATGGACCGAGGAAGACGCGCCGGAAAAGTCCGGTACGCTGCCCTGGCGGTCGGAAACCGGGGCGGCTGTGCCGAAACGGGTGCGAATGGCGGATGACCGGATGACGGCGGATGCCGCGCTGCGGCTTGCCAGCGAGGGAAGTGCGCTGCTGTGGCGGGGCGACTTTCAGAATGCCCGCCAGCTGCTGCAGGCGCTGGCCCGCCGCATCGACCGCAAGCCGCGTAAAACCGGCAGCTCGCCGGTCGAGAATTTTCATTTGCATCGCCAGGCGCAGGCGCACCGCGCACGCATCCTCGGCATGCTGCTGATTCCCTTTGACGCCGGCTACTTGATTCCGCTGCGGCGCGCTCCCGATGTCCGGCAGGCCTGCCTGGAAACCTATGGTCCCGACGATGGGCCGTTTGCGACATCGCTGCGCGAACTGCTGGGCGTCATCGGTGCGCATGAATGGCGCAAGAAGGGTGTCGAGATTCCGGCGCTCGGCGCCCGCATCCATCCGCATTACGGCGTGTTTTCTCCGGTGCGTGGCGAATATGTGGGCATGGTTGCCGATGCGCCGCTGCCGTCCACCGCGCTGGCGTTCGACATCGGCACCGGCACCGGCGTGCTGTCGGCGGTCCTCGCACGCCGTGGGGTGAGCAGGGTGGTCGCGACCGATCAGGACCGGCGCGCGCTGGCCTGCGCCCGTGAAAACATCGAGCGGCTCGGCTACTCGTCGCAGGTGGATGTGGTGGAGGCGGACCTTTTCCCCGCCGGCAAGGCGCCGCTGATCGTCTGCAATCCGCCATGGATTCCTGCTCGGCCCAGTTCCACCGTCGAATATGCCGTGTATGACCCTGACAGCCGCATGCTGCGCGGATTCCTGGGCGGTCTGGCAGCGCACCTGGAGCCTGGCGGCGAGGGCTGGCTCATTCTGTCGGATATCGCGGAGCACCTCGGGCTGCGCTCGCGCGCCGACCTGCTGGCGCTCATCGACGGCGCTGGCCTGGAGGTTGCCGGCCGGATCGATGTGAGGCCGCACCACCCAAAAGCCGCCGACCCCGAAGACCCGCTCCACACCGCCCGTGCCGCCGAAGTCACTTCGCTCTGGCGGCTTGCGGCGCGCTGAGCGGTCAGGGACAATAGCTGCGTTTTCACTTCACTTCATCGCACATCCATGAGCAACAAACCCGCCCGCACGCTGACATTCAAGTGCAAAGCCTGCTCCAAGCCGGTCACCCTGTTCCTGCAGAAGGTATCGGCCTGTTCCCACATCCAGCCATATCAGGGCATCTGCAAATGCGGCGAGGTACTTCGCCACGCAACCGGGCAGAAAGACGCCGTCGAGTCCTTCCTTGCTTCCCCGGACGGCAACTGGTCGCATCATCATCACCATCATTGATATCCTTGCCACCGTTCAAGGAGGGCCGTCATGCCTGATACCGTCATTGCCTGGCCCATGCTGGCCGCCTTCCTTGTCGCCAGCCTGGTGCTTGCAGTCACGCCCGGACCGGCGGTCGTCTATATCGTCACCCGTACCATCGCCCAGGGGCGGCGCGCCGGACTTGCTTCCGTGGCGGGTGTCGCGCTGGGCAATCTCGGCAATGCCATCGGTGCATCGCTGGGCCTGGCTGCCTTGTTCGCCGTTTCCTCGCTGGCATTCAGCATCGTCAAATACGCCGGCGCCGCATACCTGATCTATCTCGGCGTCAAGGCCTTGCGCGCAGTACCGGCCGGATCGCCGGCGGCCAGCGTCGGGATGGAAAGGCAGGCGCCCCGGATCGGGATGATCTTCCGCGACGGTTTCCTGGTGGCGCTGCTCAACCCGAAAACCGCGATGTTCTTCGCCGCTTTCCTGCCCCAGTTCATCGACCCGGCAGCATCGGCCGTCGCGCAAAGCATCCTGTTCGGCGCAGCTTTTGTCCTGATCGCCTCGCTCACCGACATGGTCTATGTGCTGGCCGCGAACGCCGCAGCGCCCGCATTCGTCAACCTGAAAGGCATCGGTGCCGTAGGCCGCTATGCGACGGCATCGGTATTCATCGGGCTGGGCGTATTCACCGCCGCCTCCGGCTCCAATACGTCAAAACTCCAATAAGGATCCGCCATGCGCATGACCGACATTCCTTTCGGGACAACGGACTGGGGCAGCATTTCCCCGACCGAACACAAGGGTGAAACCGGCACTGCGTGGTGGCGTACACAAACCTTCGGCGGCATTCGGGTGAGGATGGTCGAGTACACGCCCGGCTATCTCGCCGACCACTGGTGTTCCAAGGGGCATGTGCTGCTGTGCCTGGAGGGAGAGTTGCACACCGAGCTGGAGGACGGCCGGACATTCATCCTCAAGCCGGGCATGAGCTACCAGGTTGCCGACAATACCGAACCGCACCGTTCCTGGACCAGGACCGGTGCCAGACTCTTCATCGTGGACTGACGGCGGCCTGACCGCCTTTCTTGCATCCTGTCAAAGCGGTGTCCGCGTCATTGGCGTATGGTCTGAAAACTTGGCAGTCTTCGTTGACCGCCGGCAAGCCGTAAAGCTGTTCCCACACCATCGACAACACCAATAATGAGGAGAATCCGATGAACAGAATGCGACGCATGATTATGCTGGCATGGGCCGGCTCCGCGGTAACCGGGACGCTGGCCGGATGCGCCGGCACGGGCAACGCCAACATGACGGCGGACGGCAGCAGCGTCTGGCGCTCGTTCCGCGCCACCGACGGCACCGAGATTCATTACCGTTACTGGGCAGCGTCACGCAAGAAGCCGCGCGCGGTGGTGCAGGTGGTCCATGGCGCCGCGGAGCACAGCGGCCGTTACGACCGTTTCGCCCGGGCGCTGGTCGCACAGGGCTACGCGGTCGCGGCAACCGACCATCGCGGTCATGGCCGCACGCGGATACGGTCCGGCCAGCTCGGCGACGCCGGACCGGACGCATGGAGCCGCTTCGTCACCGACGAAACCCACCTGACGCAATTGCTGCGCACCGAACATCCCGGTTCGCATATCGTGCTGTTCGGCCACAGCATGGGATCGTTCATCGCGCAGGACTACATGACGCAGCGGCCGAGGCTCATCGATGCGGTGATCCTGAGCGGCACCGCCTACGGTCCGCCGCCGCCCAAGGAGTTGCTGGGAGCGCTCGAAGCCGCAGCCAAATCGGCGCCGCTCGGGCCTTCCGAAATCTGGGCCAACCTGTTCAAGGATTTCAACCAGCCTTTCACCGGCAAGCCGGGTTTCGAATGGCTCAGCCGCGACGCGGCCGAAGTCGCGAAATACCAGCAGGACCCGCTGGCCGGATTCGCCTTCAGCAATGAACTGGTGCGCGACTTTTTCCAGGGTATCGCCGATCTGCGCGATCCGGCGCGCGAGGAGCGCATCATCAAGAACCTGCCGGTGCTCGTCATCCAGGGAGAGCTCGATCCGGTCGGCGCCAACCTCAAGGCCACGCAGGCGCTGCTCGACCGCTACAAGGCACTGGGCATGACGGACGTCAGCCACAAGTTTTATCCGGGCGGGCGGCATGAAATGCTCAATGAAACCAACCGCGACGAGGTGCAGCGCGACGTGCTGGCATGGCTGGACAAGACGATTCCCAGGAACGATTGATATGGCTCTCCATACCGGGCCTGCTATTTTCGGCGGCGGGCTCGGCATGCATCCCTGCCGGGTGGTTCACCGGGCTGTTAAGTGACTAAAATAGCGGCACACCGTCACGCAGGGAGCACATCATGAGCATCGTCACCATCGCCATCGGCATTGCCCTTATGTTTTTCGGCATCTACATGGCGATCGCCAGGAAACGCCAGCCCCAGGCGCATGGCAAACGTCAGGCCCTTCAGGAACTGTTTGGGGAGGAACTCGGCAACCGCATCCATCTCGGAACCTATGTCGTGATTCCCATCTTCGCCGGTGCGATGTTCATCTTCTCGGGCATGCGCGGCGTGTCGATATTCTGAGTCCGCTTCACGCGGCAGCCTGCCTGCTCCTCAGTGATTTTCCCCGCGCGAGTTCTTCTCGCATCGCATCCAGCGCCGCCGATTGATGCCCGTGGCGTGAAACCAGGAAGGTGCGTGCCCTGGCGATTTTTTCCGGCAAGGGATACACCGCAACCTCACTGTCCGCATGCACCACCCGGAGCACCGAACGCGGCACGATCGCCATGCCGGAGCCTGCCGCGACGCAGGCGACGATGGCATGATACGACCCGAGTTCCAGCACGCGGTCCGGCACGATGGAGGCATGGCCGAGCCAGTCTTCGAGCGTGCGCCGGTACGAACAGCCGGAGGCAAAGGCGATGACCGTATGCTTTTGCAGGTCCTTGGGCGTGCGCACCTTCGGCGTGGACTTTGATGTGATCAGCACCAGCTCCTCCACGAACACTTCCTGCGCGTCGAGGTCGGGCGCGGTGAAGGGCTCCGCCACCAGCGCGGCTTCCACATCGTAGTTGCGCACCTTGCCGAGCAATGCGCCGGACGTGCCGGTGACAAGCTCGATCTGGACACCGGGATACTGGCGGTGAAACCGCGCCAGCACCGGCGGCAGGCGGGCCGCCGCCGTACTCTCCATCGTGCCCAGACGCAAGGTGCCGCGCGGGGTGCCCGTCCGGATGGCCGCCTCGGCCTCGGACGATAATTGCAGCAGCCGTTCGGCATAGGCCAGCAGGACCTTGCCTTCCGACGACAGCAGCAGCTTGCCGTTTTGTCGCTGAAAAAGCTTCACTTCCAGCCGCTCTTCCAACTGCTTGACCCGCGTGGTGACGTTCGACTGCACCCGGTTGAGTTGCGCCGCCGCCTTGGTGATGCCGCCGAAATCGACCACCGCCTTGAATATCTGCAACGAATCCAGATCAATGTTTCTCATTTTGAGAACCTCCTATCTCGATTATTCATTTTTCAATATGGCTTGGTCAAGCTACACTTGCAGCATTCGGCATCTTCATGCCGGCGCGATGACGAATGGAATCCTCATCGCCATTGACAACCAACCACCCTGTCCATATGCCCGTGAACGAACTTGCCGCCGATACAGCTTCTTCTTCACCCGTTCCCGCCGCGCTCGCCGGCCTGTTCGCGCTGGCGGTCGCCATGGGCATCGGCCGCTTCGCCTTTACGCCGGTACTGCCGATGATGCTCGACGACGCAGGCCTCTCGATTGCCGGCGGCGGCCTTCTCGCCTCGGCCAATTATCTCGGCTACCTGATCGGCGCAGTCTCCGCCATGTTCGTACGCATCGAACCGTCGCGCGCCATCCGCGCGGGATTGAGCGCGATCGCGCTGACCACGCTGGCGATGGCGCTCAAGCTGCCGCTCGCCGGATGGCTGGTGCTGCGCCTCGCGGCCGGCATTGCCAGCGCCTGGGTGCTGATATCGGTGTCCGCATGGTGCCTCGAAACACTGGCCCGCTACCAGCGGCCGGCACTCAACAGCATCGTGTTCGCCGGTGTCGGCAGCGGCATCGCCATCGCGGGGATGCTCTGCATCGCGCTGATCGCGCAGGACGCAGGCTCTGCCCGCGCATGGCTGGCGCTCGGCCTGTTTTCCGCTGTGGTGACGGCCGTCATCTGGCGTTTCTTTCCAAGCCGCGCTGCCGTCGCGGCGACGGCAGCGCAGGGCAGGGCGCGTGTTCGCTGGACGGGCGACTCGGTGCGCCTGGTCACGTGTTACGGGCTGTTCGGTTTCGGCTATATCATTCCGGCGACCTTCCTGCCCGTGATGGCGAAGAGAGTACTGGAGGACCCGACGCTGTTCGGCTGGTCATGGCCGGTGTTCGGCGCGGCGGCGGCGCTGTCGACCCTGGCGGTTGCGATACTGGTGCGCCGCTTCGGCAACCGTCCGCTATGGGTTGCCTGTCATGTCGTGATGGCGGTCGGCGTCGCGCTGCCGGTACTGTGGAATGCGCAATGGCCGCAATTCCCTGCCATCCTGATCGCGGCGCTCTTCGTAGGCGGGACTTTCATGGTGATCACACTGTGCGCGATGCAGGAAGCCAAGCAGGTGGCAGGCAAGGACGCCACCGGCCTGATCGCCGCGATGACCTCCGCGTTCGCCGCCGGGCAGATCGCCGGTCCGCTCAGCATCGGCGTCATCGCCGGCAAGGACGGCGACTTCACCCATGCGCTGCTGCTGGCTGCCGCCTTGCTGGTGATGAGCGCGGTGCTGCTGGGGATCGGTCGCCCCGGCCAGCCGGACCGGCCGCGTGCGGCAACCTGATTTCGTATTTCATTGAGAAAGGAAAGCCATGAGCAACAATTCTGAATCCGTCATGCAGGGAAATGGTCCCGAGCGCATGCCGCCGATGGACCCCGGCAGCATGGACGATGCTCAAAAGGCTGCAGCAGAGGAAATGATCGCCGGACCGCGCGGCGCGGTGAAGGGGCCGTTCATTTCCATGCTGCGCAGTCCCGAGTTGATGAACCGGCTGCAAAAGGTCGGCGAATATCTGCGCTTCCAGAGCGCGCTCGATACACGCCTGAATGAATTCGTCATGCTGATCACCGCGCGCCACCTGACCAACCAGTTCGAGTGGCGGGTGCATTATCCGCTTGCATTGAAGGCAGGCGTGAAGGCGGAGGTGCTTGATGCGCTGGCCGAGGGCCGCAGGCCGGCAGGCATGGCCGGCGATGAGGAAATTGCCTACGACGTATGCGATGAATTGTTTCGCACGCACGGTGTCAGCGATACGACATACCGGCGCGCGGTGGAAACGTTCGGCGAGCGCGGCGTCATCGACATGATCGGGCTGGCCGGTTATTTCACTACCGTGTCGCTGATCATGAATGTCGCGCGCACGCCAGCCGAGCCCGGCGCCCAAGTAAAGCCGCTGGCGCCATTCCCGCTATGACGAGCCGTTGAACGGCGGCCCGGCGGGCCGCACCGGGGCTCGCCGGGTACGGCGCGGTTGTCAACCTACTGCTTCTTCTTCCGCATCGTCGCCTGTTGCCAGAACAGTCTGGCGTTGCGAGTCGATGAAGCGTGCCAGCGCATCATCCAGCGACGGCAGCAGATTGCCGCGTTCGCTCGTCATCGCGGTATAGGCAGGACGCGCCGCGATGTAGCCGAGTTCGTTCCCCGACACCGGCACCACCAGCTTCGGATCGAGTCCCGCCATCTCGGCAGCCTTTACCGCGAGTTCGGCCCAGGTGATTTCCTTATCGTTGGTCAGGTGCCAGATGCCGCCTTCCTTGTCGATCAGCAGATCCAGGCAGGTATGCACGAGGTCGGGGACGTAGGTAGGCGATATGGTGATGTCGCCGGCGGCCCTGAAGGGTTCTCCTGCTTGCAAGGTGCGCAGGGCCTGTGTCAGGAAGTTGAAGTTATCCCAGGGGCCGAAGAAGGAACTGGTGCGCACCATCAGCGCATCCGGATACATCTCTTGCAACTTGCGCTCCGCTTCCGCCTTGCTCCTGCCGTAGACGTTCAATGGCGCGACCAGATCGCTTTCGACATACGGTTGCCCTTTCAGCCCGTCGAACACCAGGTCGCTTGAAAAGGTCAGCAACTGGATGCCGCCGTTCGCGCAGACGCGTGCCAGAACTTCCGGACCGAGCGCGTTTTCCCGCATGCAGCGGTCGATATCGTTTTCGGCGTCGTCCACCCGCACATAGCCGCCGGTGTTGATGATGGCCCATGGCTGGTATTTGCCGATCGCGCTCTCCACCGACTGCGGATCGGCTATATCCATTTCCTGTCTGCTCAGCAGGCGGTAGGCGAGATTGCGCTGTTCGCAAATGCGGGCGAACGCGCTGCCGAGCGTGCCGGTTGCGCCGGTAATCAGGATGGGTTGAACCAGGCCTTGTTCCTTGCGCTTCACGCCGGAACGGATCGGCGTCGCTGTCGCCGCGATGCTGACCGGTTCGCAGAAGAACCGTCCCGGACGCCGCCACCAGCCCAAGCCCTGGAGAACCGGATGCGACAACATGCTGCCTGCGGACAATTCCCGCATCAGCGTCGCGACGGCCGTCGGACGCGGCTCCGGAGAGCGCACGTCGAACGGTCCGGATTCGTAGTAGCCCCGGCATTCCGTTACCAGGCAATTCCAGTCATAGGAACCGAGCAGCGCCCATACCGTCACCGCCCGCATGTCGACGCCGCGCTGCTGCACTTCCTTGCAGGCATCCCAGATCTCGAGCTGCCAGCGCAGCTGGTCTTCACGGTTGGCATCGATATGCGCTTCGGTCACCGCAAGCGGCAAACCGTAACGATCCCACGCTTCCTGCAGCAATGGGCCGATGCCTTCGGTCGGTGTTGCGAGCGCGCGAGGCGCTTCGATGTCGGCATGGGGAAGTCCGCGGTAGGAACCCACATAGCGTTCCGGATAGCGCTCCACCCGATGATCGAGCCAACGCTCGCTGGTGATGTAATAGTTCACGCCGATAATGTCCGGCGGACATGGGTTATCCGCGAACCACAGGAATTCCGACTCGGCGATGCCTGTGCCGGTAAGGTACTGCCACAGCGCGTGCCCGGGGCCGACCTTGCCGCAGAGAAGATCCCAGCCCAGCCAGCGGCGTTCATTATAGAAATCCGCCAGGGCCGACATTTCCGGCGTGCTGTAAGACTTACCGAGATCATCGGTCTGGACCAGTTTTGCCTGCGGATTGATCTTGCGGATTTCCCGCATGGAAAGGACGACCGCGCGGCACTGATTGATCAGTGCCTGGATGAAGGTGCGCTCGTCCCGTCCATGCGGGTACCAGACGCCGTACAAGCCGCTGAAGCGGGCGGTGGTCAGCGGCTCGTTGACCGGGGTGTAGTACTCGACCCATGGGTAGCGCTGAGCGACCGCACCGGCAAATTCGGCCAGCTTGTCGGCGAAATCCGGTTCGACGAGGCTGGTATGTTGCGGACCGCTGCCGTGATGCACCAGACCGACGATGGGCGTGACGCCCAGCCGCTGCAGTTCCGGCAGCCGCTCGTCGGGCCACGACCAGTCGGCCCTGGCGATTCCGTTCGGCGCTGTGCGCTCCCACAGCACCGGATAACGGATCGCCTTGATGCCGAGCGATGCAAAGCGTTCCAGATCATCGGTGCGGGTTGCGTGGCCGTTGCGTTCCATCTGGCTGAAATATTCGTCGACCACCCGGTTGACGGTACATTCGAGGCCGCCCCAGAGTTCAAGCGGAGGGATTGGATCTTTTGGTAAATTTTTCATAACATTTTTCTCAATAATGGCCTTGGAGCCTTGTGAATTCGGAAAAGTGAGGGGGGAAACTGCTATCGGGAAGCGGAAGTGGAGAATGGGAGTGTGCGCATAGTGTCATCAAGCGTGCCTGCCCTAAAGACGATTAGCGTTTAATGCAATGATGAATTGCCGACCACGCGGATTGGGATGCAAATTCCAAGCCAATGAGCCAGATGTCGAGGTCGGTGAATTCTTGACAACCTTCCTGACAACTCATCGGGTTAAAACAATCCGCTGCGAACCAAGGATGTGACGCTTTATTGACACGGGTCAATATTCTTCGTCGTACCCCTGACGCCAGAAAAACCCCTGCTATATTTGTTTTCGTCAGGAAATATTCTGACTGGCAAAGCAGGCCGGACCGTCATGGAACCGCGTAATGTCCGCCCTTGGCGGCATCCGACCTTCGGCAGCGTTTCTCTTCATCCAGTATTGGCCCACACGGCAAGGCTCGTCATCCATGACTGTGACCCGCGATAACGAAATTGCGATTGACGAGAAGGCGCGTCTCGATGCGCTTCGTCAATACAATATTCTCGACACGGACCCGGAAACCGTGTTCGACGATATCGTGCAGCTCGCCGCATTAATCTGCGACACACCGATGGCCACCGTCACCCTCGTAGATGAAAACCGGCAGTGGTTCAAATCCCGGCGCGGCCTCACCGTCACCGAGACGCCGCGCCACATCGCCTTCTGTTCTCACGCCATCATCCGCTCCGACCCGTTCATCGTTCATGATGCGCTTGCCGATCCGCGTTTCTCTGACAACCCGCTGGTGCAGGGCGTGCCGAACATCCGTTTTTATGTCGGCATACCGCTGGTCAACATCGACGGCCATGCGGTCGGCACCCTTACCGTGATGGACCACAGACCCCGCATGCTCAGCGACGACCAGGTGTTTGCGCTGCGGGTGCTGGCCCATCAGGCGCTCACGCAGCTCGAATCGCGGCGCAGCATCGCTGAACTCAACCGGCTGATGATGGAGCGCGACCAGGCCCAGTTGGGCTTGCAACGCATGCACGATGAACTGGAAGCGCGGGTGCATTCGCGCACGCGCGAACTCGCGCTGGCCTCCGCCGCTCACCAGAATGCCGAGCTTCTGTACCGCACCTTATGGGAAACCACGACCGACGCGGTGCTGATCCTCGACATGGACGATGTGATCCGATATGCAAACCCGAGCACCTTGCGGGTACTTGGTTATACGCCTGAGGAATTGATCGGCAAGGACCTGGCAACCATACAGCCGGAGCGCTTTCGGGAAGCGCATCGGCGCGGCAAACAACGCTATCTGCAAAGCGGTTTGAAACAGCTCGACTGGCGCTCGACCGAAGCCCGTGCGCTGCTGCGCGACGGCACCGAACTGCCGGTGGAGATCGCCTTTTCCGGCATGGCGCTGAACGGACGGCGCCTGTTCGTCGGATTCTTCCGCGATATCACGGAACGTAAAAAAGCCGAGGCCGCCCTCTTCGAGGAGAAGGAGCGGGCGCAGGCAACGCTCAAGTCGATCGGTGATGCGGTGGTCAGCGCCGACGTCGATGGAAAAATCACATTCCTCAATCCAATCGCAGAGCAATTGACCGGATGGCGCAACGATGAGGCGGTGGGGCACATGCTGTCGCAGGTGCTTAACCTTGTCGATGAAGACAATGGCACGCCAGTCTCCCTGTCGCCGGACATGACCGCCTCGGGAAGGCCGGCAGGCATCGGCAGCAGGACCTTGCTGATACGGCGTGACGGCGAACAGTTTTCCATCGAAGGATCGGTCGCACGGCTTCTTGACCGGGAAAGGCATTCGACCGGTTGCGTCATCGCTTTCCGGGATGTGTCGCTTGCGCGCAAGCTGGCGGCGCAGTTGTCGCACCAGGCCAGGCATGATCCGCTGACCGGCCTGGTCAACCGGATGGAGTTCGAGCGCCGCCTGCGGCTCGCACTGGATAGGGTTCAGGTCAACGGAGTCGGGCACTGCCTGCTGTATCTCGACCTGGATCAGTTCAAGGTGGTCAACGATACCTGCGGCCATGTCGCCGGCGACGAACTGTTGCGGCAGCTGTCCGCCGTCTTGCGGCTCAACCTGCGGGACAGTGACACGCTGGCCCGGCTGGGCGGCGACGAGTTCGGCATATTGCTGGAAAGCTGTCCGCCCGATGCGGCGCTGCGCATCGCGGAAAAACTGCGCCAGGCGGTGGCCGAACATACTTTCGCGTGGGAGGACAAGCGATTCACTGTCGGCGTCAGCATCGGCCGGGTGAACTTTGACGATGACACGCTCACCCTTGCCGAAATACTGAGCAATGCCGATGCCGCCTGCTATGTGGCCAAGGAGCGGGGACGAAACCGCATCCATACCTACCTGCCCCAGGATCAGGCATTGGCGGCGCGCCACGGCGAAATGGAATGGATAAGCCGCATCAACAGCGCATTGGACGAGCACCGCTTCTGCCTGTACATGCAGCCCATCATCGACTTGCGTTCCAAAGCCGCAGAATCGTCCGCGTCGCCATCGCATATCGAGGTGCTGCTACGGATGCGCGACCAGGACGGACAGATGGTGCTGCCGATGGCGTTCATCCCCGCGGCAGAGCGTTACAACCTCATGCCCGCGCTCGACCGCTGGGTGATCCGGTCGGTGTTTGCGCACATTGCTTCCCGCCCTGGCGCAACGCCGGCATGCTTTGCCATCAACCTGTCCGGTGCGTCGCTGGCCGATGAAGCTTTTCTGGATTTCGTACGCGGGGCATTTGCCGAATCCGGCATCCCACCGTCTCAGATCTGTTTCGAGATCACCGAGACGATTGCCATCGCCAACCTTGTCAATGCCGTCGCGCTGATGGGGGAACTCAAGGCCCTTGGATGCAGCTTCGCGCTCGACGACTTCGGCAGCGGCATGTCTTCCTTCGCCTATCTGAAACACCTTCCGGTGGACTTCCTCAAGATCGACGGATGCTTCGTACGCGATATCGTGGATGACCCGATCGATCATGCAATGGTTGCCTCCATTCATCATATCGGGCATCTGATGGGTATCCGCACCATTGCTGAATTCGTGGAAAACGACTTGATTCTCGGAAAGTTGCGCGAGATCGGGATCGATTTTGCGCAAGGCAATGCTATCGGCCAGGCAGCGCCGCTTATCCTCGAACCCTGCGCCGCCTGAGATTCCGCTTCAGCGCTTTGCCTTTTCTTGTGCTTTCACAAGCCGGCATTCACCCATTACGGCGAATAATATGCAAAAGCGACATCACCGAGGTTGCCACGCCGCGGTGATCGCATCCCATTGGCAAGCGCAGGAGAAAAGAATTGAAGCACACCATCAACGCGGAATACGGCGCCGGTCCGGCAGGCGGCATGTTTGAACGGCTGCTCGAGTCACAACGCCGCAAGCTGCTTGACGCATTCACCGAATTCCGGCGCAATGATCCGGATGGCTCGGTCCTAAACGTCGGATTGCCGGGCGCCTTGTTGCCTGATGCCGCAAGTCCGCTCGCAGGCGCGACTGACCAGCAGACCCGTTCCCGCGTAACCTTCTTCAAACTCCCGGCGCCCGATGCCGGCACAAGCCGCCGTCCAACGCTCGCCGAATCCTGGACACGTCAGCTCGACAATCCGCACCTTCCTTTCGCCGATGGTGAATTCGACTGGGTTTTTTGCGGAGAGGTTATCGAGCATGCCGGCAACTTCGAGCGCCAGTTCCAGTTGCTGATGGAGTTGAACAGGGTCGCCCGCAAGGGCGTATTCGTCACCACACCGAACCGGCGGCACCCTATCGAATTCCATACCGGCATACCGTTCTTCCACTGGCTGCCGCAAGCATGGTGGCGACGCATGCTGGCATGGACAGGCAAGCCCTTGTCCGCTGCCTCGCTCAATCTCCTGGATTCAGGCGCACTCTATAAACTTGCCAGCCTGCTGCCGGCAAAGCCCAAGCATGACGTCGGCCATAAGCGCGTGTTCGGCATCAAGGCACACTTTTTCCTGATGATTGAAAAGCATGCCGCATCCGCAACACCTGGCGTGGATGCCGGTGAAGCAGCGAGGAAGGCGGATAAGCCATAGCCGGCGGCTGTTGTCGTTATGAAGTAAGGCATACAGCTGCCTATCTTTTGCCTCATCTCGGAATTTGATTTATATGGCAATGTATTGCTGTGAAAACTAATACTTTCAGGCGATAGGGGTTGAACAGACATCCTGGCATTTGCTAACAAATGCTGAAATGAATGCCAATCGATTCATCGTGCGTTAAGGAACAAATTGCATTGCCGCACATCGCACGAGACATGGTTGAACGCATATCATTCATCAAACAGCTCGCTGCGGAAGCAATCTCTCAAGTTTGATGAAGGTCAATGGCAGTACGCCACTCTGCGTTAACATGAAATTGATTTTCCCTTAAAAGGCGTTGCTTGGGCCTGCCGGTCGTTTATCGATGGCAGGCCTTTTTCTTTGCCATGCACGAAAAGCATGTTTATCGTTTAGACATGCGCATTCATTACTTTTCTTAGTCCCGCTGAGATTTGTTTCCACTTTGCACCCATTGCATTGAACTAAGGAAATAGAACTCGGTCTAGGCATGTCTACATCTCGAATGAGTGATGCAAGAGCATGTCTACGCCAGTGCATAAATCTGTGATCGTTCTCATATTGGTAGCCACTACGCTGGTGGTTAGCGAATACCGTCTCAAGAAGCGGGAAGAGCAGGGCAGTGCGCGTACTGATGCATCGCGCATATCGCCGATGTTGGTCGTGCCGGTGCTTGGAATACGCGGCTGAGGTCCGTTGGGACTCCGATCGGTCACAACAGAAGAGGCATCAGTTTGTGATCGCAGTCACATAATTGGAATGAATTTGGGAATACAGTAAAGACGCTGTAGACGTAATATTCTCCAAAGATTGCGGCCCGTTGCCCCAAAGGCGTACGGGTCATTTTTTTTGGCCGTCGCCGGGAGTTTAGCGCAGCCCGGTTCCCGGGCCGGTTGCGGCGCCAGGCACGCCGGATCCTACTCCCATGCCGGAACCCGGCACCGAAATCGGGTTGCCCTGTACGTCATTCGCGCCCTGTGCGGCAACCGGACGTGCGGGAGTCACTTCTCCACTCGTAGAAATGGCGCAGCCGGCAAGAAGGATTGCAGCTACCGCCAATGCGGAATAGGCGTTCATAAATGCCCTGGATAACGTTGATAAATGACTATTGGATTGGTATTTTTCAGACCGGTTCATCGGCCATCCGCATTGAAGGCACCGTTGTTTGAACTGCTTAAGTCTGCTCTAAGTTTCTTGTGTGAACATGGCCCTGTTCAATCACGGGAGGTTCGCCATGTACTTAAAAGCTCCGACATCCGGTCCGATGCCACAACACGCCGTTCTGCATTCACAAGAGCTGGCTTCGCTGACACCTCGTCAGACTGCCGCCAAACCACGCCATGTGATTGCCGAGCGCAGCCGGTCCGACCGTTATGGAAGGTTCGGCAAACGGTAATTCCGGCGTTTTCGTTTGTCCTGTCATTCTGCTATCCTGTTGCGCCTTCGGGGACGTGTTTCCAGGTCCCCGGTTTCAGGGAGAACACTATGACAAAAACTGCAGGCTTCACGATCATTCAGCTGATGTTTGTATTGCTGATTGCGGGCCTTGCCGGATCGTTCCTGGTCGATGCATTGATCGACAAGCGCTGCGAAAGCGATCCATCCTCTTCCTTCTGCACCAACAAAGCAAAGGCGTCCTCGAGCTGACCGGGCGCAGCCTCGCTTCCTTGTCAATCCTCTGTGGTCACTGCGCCTTTGTGACAGCCGGCATCCATTCTTCGATATCCGACATCCGGCAAATGCTGACATTGCCTGCATCGATAAAATAAAAACACCAGTTGAGCGCGCTCCAGCGCGCAAGGCGTTGTCCATCCTTGGTAATGACTTCGCAGAGTTCGCCATCCTTGAGAAGGGACAGCGCGGACTTTTCTCTTTGCATGTGAATAGAGCGTTTTTAAAGCGTTGGAAAGGCGATTGATGGCCTCCGACCGTCTGAAGACGCATTTCTCATCCAGATGCGGCGTCGTGCATCAATACTGTACGTGCATACAGTATAAGTCGGATTGAGCACCATGCAAAATAAAGAAGGAAAGTTATGCTTGCGGTCCGTCAATTTCCAATCAGCCGCGCCGACTCCCGCGAGGCGAGGTACCGACTGGCTCCAACGGCCGCACGTAGGCGGGGGGCCATAAATTTTTTGATTGTTTGCGCTCTGTCTAGGTCGTTCCAAACCGCCGGAATATGATGGCTCCAATGCGCCGGCTTAGCTCAACAGGTAGAGCATTCCAAATGTAATGGACAGGTAGGGGGTTCGAGTCCTTCAGCTGGCATCAATGAACACTACTGCAGCGTTTTCATCAATGCAGACAAAAAGGGTTGACCGCCGAGATGGCTGTCAGCCCTTTTTCATTGTGCTGACAAATTCTTGTCGTAACAGGACGAATGAATATGGCCGGATAACAAGATTCGCAATCGATCTCGCATGTTCCCGTCGACCGGAGTGCTCGGCGCAAGTTGCAATGGAGATCTGGATCCAGCGCGCCTTAAATGTCGAGAAGTGTCTGCTTTCCCGGCTTGGCGCTCGTCTTCGGCGCCGCCTGGGCGATCAGCCTCTCGGCAGGATAAGGTTCAAACAGCGTGGGCGCATCCTCCACCGGGGATGTCAGCCATTCGTCATACTGCTCCGGCCGCAGAATGACCAGCATGCGCTTCTCATCCTCGGGCTTGTGAAATCGCTGCATCAGCGGGTGCCCGTCCGCGTTGATCGTCAACATGGAGAATGACAGCAATGGCAATCCGTTCGGGCCGTCCTGCCTGTGCTCCCAGATTCCCGCAATGCCGAGCGGCGCCCCGTCGGCATCGGCAATTTCCCATCGTTCTGCCTTGCCGGTTTCATACGACGGCTCATAGAACGACGCCACCGGAATAACGCAAAATTGCCGGTGCTTGTATGCATTCCTGAAGCTTGGTTTCGTGGCTACCGTTTCCGTGCGTGCGTTATAGGTCTGCCGTGCGAGCTTTGTATCAGCCCAATGGGGGACCATGCCGAACATCCCAAGCGCACAAGCACGATCACCGGGCGGGGCATCCGTTCTCGGAAGGCGGATGATCGGTGCCATATACCCGGGATAGGACTCG
>JAESFT010000250.1_pt1 | contig 47863 bp, 58 predicted proteins | sample 9269451 | NCBI WGS metagenome assembly JAESFT01 (sample SAMN14502557, study PRJNA617106) | algae metagenome | isolation source: Scytonema hyalinum WJT4-NPBG1 and co-occurring heterotrophs from well... | place: USA: Mojave Desert, Joshua Tree National Park, California | collected 2006-05-25
GCGTGCAGAACCTTGCGCCGAACCACACCTTCGCGATCTCGGTGGAGCCGCCGCAGGGCTCGCCCACGGGCCTGCCGACCGGCCCCGTGCTGATGCACGGCATCGCGACCACTCGGCTCTAGAGCGCGCTATTCGCGGCCCTTGCCTCGGATCGCGTGTGGACGGGAATGTGACGCTCACGCAATGGTGACGCAACACGTGCTCCTTATGGAGGGTTGCTCGAAGCAGCGCCGGCGCAGCGTCTCCAGCCTCGCTGATGGTGCGTGCGACGCTGCGATCGCCGGCGGTGCACCCGGACGATCTTGCCACGATCCGACAAGGCGGGGGCAGATCCGTCCTTGATTGCAGGCCTGCCGCGGCTCAGACTCGAGGCCTTGCCCGCGTCCCGAGCCGCCCCATTGCTTGAGGAGCGTTTGATGTCCGACCAACCCGATTCCCCGAAGTCCGAGGCCGCGGACGCGCCCGTGGAGGCCGCCAAGCCCGAGGCCGTGGATGCTCCCGTGGAGATCGCCAAGCCCGCGACGCAGCCCGTCCCGCGGCCCGCGGAACCTCATCCGCTCGCGGCCATGCACCATGCGGAGGACCACGAGGACGAGGAGGCCGAGCGCCTGAAGGTCTACCTCACGGGCCCGACGGCCTTCTGCGCCTGACGCGGCTTCGCGCTTCGCCCCGAGGCGCCAAAATATTTCGGGGCGGCCCTGCATCCGCCCGACACCATGACGGGTAACCGCTTCCGAAGGCCGGTACGACCGGCCTTCGACCCGCGGTGACGGAGGCTGATCACGGCCCCGCCCCGGTGCCATGCCACGCATGAACGCAGGGAGTTCCCATGAAGCTTCGCATCCTGACGATCGCCGCCCTTCTCGTCGCCGCGCCTGCCCTCGCGCAGGAGAAGACCAAGACCGTCGGCGGCGCGCCGATGTTCCCGTCGAAGAACATCGTCGAGAACGCGGTCAACTCGAAGGATCACACCACCCTGGTCGCCGCCGTGAAGGCCGCGGGCCTGGTCGATACCCTTGCGAGCTCCGGCCCCTTCACCGTGTTCGCGCCCACCAACAAGGCCTTCGGCAAGCTGCCCAAGGGCACCGTGGAAACCCTCGTGAAGCCCGAGAACAAGGCAACGCTCACGGGCATTCTCACCTATCACGTGGTGCCCGGCCGCCTCACCGCCTCCGACCTCATGGCGCAGGTCCAGCAGGGCGGCGGCAAGGCGATGCTGAGGACAGTGGAAGGCGACACTCTCACGGTCATGCAGGCCGGCCGCGGCAAGCTCTCCATCACCGACACCAAGGGCAACAAGTCCATGGTGACCATCGCCGACGTGATGCAGTCGAACGGCGTCATCCACGTGGTCGATTCGGTGCTGCTCCCGAGCTAGGCGCCCGCTTTCGAGCGGCTCTCGCGGCGCTCCTGCCGCGAGAGCCCGCTTGCGGCAGCGGGTTCGGCCGACGGTCGTCCGACCCTGCCGCCGTGGCGCGTTGCTGATCGCGTCATCCCGAGAGCCCCGGCCTCCTCCCAGGCCGGGGCTCTTTTACGTGGGGGGCGCGCATCCGCTCCAATGCCGCAGCCTTTTGTGTTGAGCCGACACGGCGCGGCCCATTGTGTTGAGCGGTGAAAGCATGGCTCGCTGCGTTGCGCGGGCATGGCGCCGACCCGTGCGCCGCCGGCCGGGCGCCGTTCGAGGCACGTCGAAACAGCTCTTCTCCCCCGTTCGGCGGATGACGCTCCAGGGGGCTCGCGCTCAGCTTGCTGCGTGAAGACGGTCACACCGAATCGTCATCGGGTTCTGCACCATCGCAGACGACGATCTCGGCGGGCGCCAGGACGCGTCACGGACCGCATGTTTGCCCGCCTCCCGTTGGGGGCCGGCCAACTCGAACCGCAGGCGCCTGCTTTCGATGACGCCGCACATCCCCGGTCACGGAGCCCGCGGGCTCCGGAGGGAGGCACGAGATGGGCACGCATTGTCACGACACCACCACGCGCGAGCGGCTGAGCGCCGGCGTCCCGAACCCCCATGGCATCGCCTTCGAGCACGAGGTCCGCACGCTCCGGGCGCGCTACCTGCGCACCTTCGCGCGTGAGGGGCTGCAGCGCATCGGCTCCAGGGCCGCGCTGCTCTGGCGCTCGTATGGCCCGGCCCTCCCCGGACCGCGCCTTCTCCCGAGGCCGAAGCGCCTCGCCGGCGGATAGCCGCATCGCCGCAAGACGGGCGGATCGCTCTGCCGTCCGCCCGCGGCAGCCCATGCCCGCTGCACAGGAGGTCCCACGATGTTCGAAACTCACTCCCTCTGGACCGTGACCCCAGCCGATGCCGCGCTGGCGATGTTCACATTCTGCAACACGCTTCGGGTGGTCGCCTATGTGCCCCAGATCGTGAAGATCGGCCGCGACCGGCAAGGTGCGCTGGCGATCTCCTATTCGAGCTGGACCTTGTTCGGGGTGTCGAACCTGTCCACCGCGCTCTACGGCGTCCTGGTCGTGCAGGATTGGCGCCTCTCCGCCACCTTCGGCGCGAGCGCCCTGTGCTGCCTCGCGATCCTGATGATAACGGCGTGGAAGAGGATCGCGTTCGCGCAGGCCGCGCCACGGATCGCCCCACAAGCGGATGCGGTTCTGGAGACCGAGGCGAGAACGGCCGCGCCGCAGCGTCAAACGGCCGGCGTCTGGCGAGCCTATCAGGCCCGCGCGACACCCCTGCGGATCGCCGCCGGCAAGACCGGATAAGGGCCGGCGCCGGGCAGATGCCGCCCGGCGCAAAGGATGCTACAGTCGCGCTCGGGCACCGCCTCATCGGCCATCGAGGGCTGGAGGGCAGCGGGCTCGGAGCGATCGGACTCACGGAGGTGGACTCCATGGTGACGGATCGAGTTCTCGCGCTGACGGACGAAATCTACGACGCGGCCGCCGGCGGCACGCCCTGGGGCGCGATCGGCGAAAGCCTGAAGCGGTTGGTCAACGCCAGCAACGGGTGGCTGGTCGTCACCGACCCCACAGCGGAGCGCGGGGAGCTTCTCTACCGGGCCGATTATCCCGACAAGGACATCGCGGCCTATCAGACCTATTACCGGCACGTGGACCTGTGGACCATCCGCACTGCGGAAGCCGTCCGGCGGGTCGATCCCAACGCGCCCCCGAAGGCGCGCACCAGCGGGCACCTGGTGCCGGACGCGGAATATGTGCGCAGCGAATTCTATGCCGATCTCGGGCGCCGGGTCGGCCTGCGCCATGTGGTCGGCACGGTGGTGCCGCTCGGCGCGGGCGGCCTCATGCCCGTCTGCCTGCACCGCGCCGACGGCGAAGCACCGTTCGATCACGCCGATGCCCGCCTGCTCGATTGCCTGCTGCCCCATCTGCGCCGCGCCATGCAGCTGCGGCATCGCCTGAACCCGGGCGTCTCCGCCGCATCCTCCACCTTCGCGGCGCTCGACGCCCTCGCGACGCCGGTGGTCGTGGTAGATGCCGAGATGAGGGTCGTGGTCGCCAATGCCGCGGCGGAAGCCCTGGCCGCAGCCGGTTCGGCCCTGCGGATCGCAGGGCAGAAGAACGGCCCGGGCGCCCGCCAGCGGGTTCTCTCGGCCCTCCACCACGAGGATCACCGGGCGCTTGCCGCTCTGGTGCGTGCCACGGCGCTCGGCGGCTCGCCCGGCGGGGGAATGCGGCTGCGGGATGCGGCCCTCGACCCGGCGCTCGCGGCGCTGATCAGCCCCCTGCCCCGGCGCCTCGCCGACGCGCCGCCGAACGGATTGTCGGGCCGTGTGACGGGCCAGGCCCTCGTCCTGCTGCGGGACCTCACGGCCGCGTCCCGCGCGCCCGACGCCGAGCTCCTGCGCCGCCTCTTCGGCCTCACGCCCGCGGAAGCCGAGGTCGCCTGCGCCCTTTACGGCGGCGCGACCAAGAGCGCGGTCGCCGCGCAACGGGGCTTGAAGGAATCCACCATCAGGAGCCAGGTGGACGCCATTCTCCTGAAGACCGGCACCACGAACCTGCGGGATCTCGAACGGCTGCTGGCGAGCCTGCGTTAGCTCGCGCATGTCCCGATGGCCCCGGACCAGGACATGGCCTCTCGCCCGTTCTGCGGCGCGAAAGGCCGTGCCTCGCCTCACCGCCCCGCGAGCTGCTCCCGCATCTGCTCTTCCCGCTCCTGCATCTCGGGCGTGAACGCCTCGCCGAAATCCGCGGCCTCGTAGAGGGGACGGATTTCGATTTCGCTGGGGCCCGGCATCGGGTTCGGGCAGCGCCGCACCCATTCCACGGCCTCGGCCATGTCCTTGACCTCCCAGAGCCAGAAGCCGGCGACGAGTTCGTTCGTCGCCGCGAAGGGACCGTCGATCACCGTGCGGCTCGCGCCGTCAAAAGCCACGCGCTTGCCTTCGCGTGACGGCTTGAGGCCTTCGCCGCTCACCATGACCCCGGCCTTCATGAGTTCTTCGTTGAACCGCCCCATGGCTTCGAAATCCGCGGTCGTGGGCATCGTGCCCGCCTCCGAATCCGCCGTCGCCTTCACCAGAACCATCACGCGCATCGTTGTGTCCTTCTTCAGCCTGTCGGGACGCCCGCTCCCGCAGGCGCATGCGCGGCCGCGAGGGCGACCCCGCGCCTTCTCCCGCTCCTCATGCGGCCCTTGCCGGCGCTGCGCAAGGTCCGCCTCCTCGCGTTGTGAACGCTTCGTCAGCGCACGGGCCTTGCCGCCCGCCGGACGCGGTGCTTTCCTTTACGGAATCCCCGCCCACAAGGGGATCCACGGAGGAATACCCATGAAACGCCGGACCTTCCTCGCCGCCGCCACTGCGGGTGCGGCCGCCACCGCCATCGCGGCTCCCGCGATCGCGCAATCGAACCCCGACATCCGCTGGCGCCTCTCCTCGGGCTTCCCGAAGAGCCTCGACACGCTGTTTGGCGCCAACGAGGAATTCGCCCGCCACGTCTCCGAGGCCACCGACGGCAAGTTCCAGATCCAGCCCTTCGCGGCGGGCGAGATCGTGGGCACCTTCCAGGCCTTCGACGCGGTGTCGAACGGCACCGTCGAGATGATCCAGGCGCCCGGCTACTACTATGTCGGCAAGGACCCGGCCTTTGCGGTGTTCGCCGACATTCCCTTCGGCCTCAACGCCCGGCAGAAAGCCGCCTGGCTGAATCACGGCGGCGGCAACGAACTCGTCAACGAGTTCCTAGGGAAATTCAACGTCCACGGCATCGCCGCCGGCAACACCGGCACGCAGATGGGCGGCTGGTTCCGCAAGGAGATCAAGAGCGTCGCCGACGTGCAGGGCCTGAAGTTCCGCATCGCCGGCATCGCGGGCCAGGTGTTCCAGAAGCTCGGCGCCGTGCCGCAGCAGATCGCCGGCGGGGACATCTATCCGGCCCTCGAACGTGGCACCATCGACGCCGCCGAATGGGTCGGGCCCTACGACGACGAGAAGCTCGGCTTCCAGAAGGTCGCGCCCTTCTACTATTACCCCGGCTTCTGGGAGGGCGGTCCGACCGTCCACTACATGTTCCACAAGCCCAAATGGGACGAGCTCCCGAAGGCCTACAAGACGATCGTCGAGGACGCGTCGGCGCGGGTGAACATGAACATGCTGGCGAAGTACGACGCCCGCAACCCGGCCGCGCTCCGCCGTCTCGTGGGCACCGGCGCGCAGCTGCGCCCGTTCCCGCAGGACATGATGGAAGCCGCCTTCAAGGCCTCGAACGAGCTCTACGATGAAATCTCGGCCACGAACCCCGCCTGGAAGAAGATGTACGACAGCCTGCGCGCCTTCCGGAACGAGGAATACCTCTGGTTCCAGGTCGCCGAATACACCTTCGACAACTTCATGATCCGCTCCCGCGGGCGGGGGTAGGACGGACTGAAAGGTCTGGTATTTGGGAGCCCTCTCGGTGCGAGCCGAGGGGGCATTCAACGATGCTTCGCCCTGCCGGGTGTCGTGCTAACGCACACGCCACGCCGAGATTCGCGGATCAGTGAGATTGGTGTAGTCGATCACGATCGTCGCTCGCGCCTTAGGATCGTTCTCCGCGAGATACAGCATCTGGCCGCCAACATATCTGTGGTTTGAGGGTGCTGCGGGATCGGGCGAGCCCCACCCGGCACCGCGGGACGCTCCGCGTGGGATGGTGATCTCGAACGGCGCGTCGAGGAAGATGGAAAGGTCCCAATAGCCGCGCAATTCGCGCCGATGAAGAAACAGGCCGTCGAGGATGAGAACCGCGCCCTCGACTGCCAATTGCCTGGCGGAGGCAACAGGCTGATCCGTAGCGTGATCGAACACCGCCGTTCTGTAAACGCCGCTTCCACCCGGCGAGAGCGGATCGAGCAAGTCGCGCCGGAGCGCGTCAAGGTCGTACGAGTCGCGATAGAACCCTTCCGGTGAATCGCGCCCGCGCCGATAACGGTCCTCACGTGGATTGTGAAAGCCGTCCACGGATGCCCTAATCACTGGGCGGCCTCGCGCCTGCTCGGCACTCCCGAGCCGGTCCGCAAGAGTGGTCTTTCCCAACCCGTCTACGCCATCGACCGCAACCCGCAAGGGTCCATTGCGCTTGAAGGCGACGACGGCATCGGCGAGCGTCTCGATCAGAGGCACACTCATCCTCCGTGCCGGTTGAGCCCGACGGGTGGGGGCCCGCCGCGCGGCGCTTCATCCTTGGTCCGCTGCCCGTAAGCGGCAACGCAGCCTGCATGCGCTAGGCGTGCCCCGCCTCCTCCTCGGGACCGCGCGGCCTAAGCTTCACCATTGATATTGCTCCGCTTTTCGGCCCCGGTTGAACCTTGACCAGGGGAACCGCGTCCTTTGAACGCGGTTCTCCGAAGGTGTTCGCGCAGGCCTGTCGAACGAAAGCTGCGGCCGAGAGGCCGTGCCCTTTGTTGTGTTCAAACCCTTGGAGTGACAAATGCTGAAGACCGCAATGCTGGCCTCGGTGGCCGCTTTGGCGCTCGGCGCGACGGCCGCGAGCGCTCAGACGTCCACCATCAATTGTGCTGGTCCGAACGCGAACGCCTTCGAGCGCATGACCCTTCCGGCCTGCGGGCCCGAGGCCGCCACCGGTGAGGTGGTCGAGCGGCGCACGGAGCGCCAGGCCCGCACCGTGCTGCGCCCCGAAACCGTGCAGCGCACGCAAACCGTGATGCGGCCCGAGACCGTGCAGACCACCCGCACCGTGAACGAGCAGGTTCAGGTTCCGGTGGCCCGCACGGAACTGCAGCCCGTCACCCGTCAGGAAACCCGCACGGTCGTGGATCGCGAGACCGTTCCCGTGCAGCGCACAGTGCAGCGTCCCGTCACCGTGCCGGTGACCCGCGAGGTCGAGGTGCCCGTGCAGGTGCCGCGTCAGCGCACCGTGTTCGAGACCGAGCAGGTGCCCGTGCAGCGCACCGTCACCGAGATGGAGCAGGTGCCCGTGCAGCGCGTCGTGAACCGTACCGAGCAGGTGCCGGTGCAGCGCACGATCACGGAGACCGAACAGGTGCCGGTGCAGCGGACGATCACCGAAACCGAGCAGGTTCCCGTGCAGCGCACGGTGACCGAGCGCGTGCCCGTGACGCGTCAGCAGACCGTGATGCGCGCCCGCATCGTCTACGAACCGGAGACGATCCAGACCACCGAGATGGTGGAGCAGCCCCGCACGGTCACGGAAATGCAGTCCGTGCCGCGCCAGCGCACGATCACGGAGTTCCAGAGCGTGCCGCGCCAGCGCACGGTGACAGAATACCAGACCGTGCAGCGTCCCGAGACCATCACGGAAATGCAGTCCGTGCCGCGTCAGCGGACCGTGACCGAGTACCAGACCGTGCAGCGTCCCCGCACCGTCACGGAAAACGAGACCGTGATGCAGCGCCGTCAGGTGGTCGAGAACCAGACCGTCATGCAGCCCCAGACCGTGACGGAGTTCCAGACCGTCGAGCGTCCGCGGCAGGTCGTCGAGAACCGCACGGAGCTTCAGCCCCGCACGGTGATGGACACGCAGACCGTGAACCGCCCCCGTCAGGTGGTCGAGAACCAGACCGTGATGCGGCCCCAGCAGGTCACCACCCAGGAGACCGTGCTGCGCCCCGAGACTGAGATCCGCACCACCAACGTGGAACGCCGCGTCGGCACGCGGACCGTCGCGGCTCGCGGCGCCGCGGCCGATGTGACCACCACGGGCAGCGTCGCGGGTTCGAACGGCGGCTTCATGACCACGGGCATGAGCGCCAGCATGGGCATGGGCATGGGTGCCGACATGCAGCCCACTGAAGAGCCCATGGAGCAGCCCCGCGAGCGTCGTCGCAACCGCGCCTCACGCTAAGCTGAGACTGCTACAGGAAAGAGCGGGTCGGCCCTCGGGCCGGCCCGTTTTTCTTGTCCCCATCCTCCGAGGGAAGGGTGCCCAGCGCACCCGAGCCGAGGCGCTGTCCCTCCCTTTAGGGGAGGGTGGCACGCGTAAGCGTGACGGGTGGGGTGTTGCGCGTGAGCGCATCCGGCACGGCCCGCGACGAGCAGCATTGCAGGACGCTGATGGCACCGCATCCGGCGCGGCGGTTACGGGCAGCATCGTAGGACGCTGATGGCAGCGCATCCTGCCATGTTGAGCCTAGAGCTCGCCTACGGCGAACACCCCACCCGTCGCCCTGCGGGCGCCACCCTCCCCTGAAGGGAGGGAAGGCAGGATGAGCGGCAGTGCGGGCGTATCCCCCCTCTCCCGACCCCTGCTCACGCTGGGGCCACCCTCTCCCTCCAGGGGAGAGGGGTCAGCCCTCGTTCACCCTTTATTCTCACCCGCGCCCGCGCCATATTCCGGCTATGGCCAAATCTCCGAAGAAACCGAAGCTCTCCACCGGCAAGGCGTCGAAGCCGGAGTTGAAGCCCCTCGACACCTATCTTGCCGATCTCCTCAACCCCGCGGTGAACCGGGAGCGGGAGGAGGCTGAAGGGTTCGCGGAGCGCGCCCAGGCGGCCTACGCCCAGGGCCAGGCCACGGACGTGGACCCGGCGCTCGCCAAGAAGCTCGGCCTCAGAACCCCCGACGACGGGCCGGATGTGCCGGACGATTCGCGGGAGGACACCTCGCTGGCGGCGGACGGCGTTTCGGCCACGGTGCAGGCCCTCACCCAGTTGCTGACGAACGGCAATCCGCTGTTCAAGGACGGCAAGCTCTGGGCACCCCACCGGCCGGCGCGGCCCGAGAAGTCCGAAGGCGGCATCCCCTTCAAGATCGTGTCCGAGTTCAAGCCGGCGGGCGACCAGCCCACCGCCATCAACGAGCTCGTGGACGGGGTGCGCCGGCAGGAGCGCGACCAGGTGCTCCTCGGCGTCACGGGCTCGGGCAAAACCTTCACCATGGCCAAGGTGATCGAGGAGACGCAGCGCCCGGCGCTGATCCTCGCCCCCAACAAGACGCTGGCGGCCCAGCTCTACGGCGAGTTCAAGAGCTTCTTCCCCGAGAACGCAGTGGAGTACTTCGTCTCCTACTACGACTACTACCAGCCCGAGGCCTATGTGCCGCGCTCGGACACCTACATCGAGAAGGAATCCTCGGTGAACGAGCAGATCGACCGCATGCGCCATGCGGCGACCCGCGCCCTGCTCGAACGCGACGACGTGATCATCGTGGCCTCGGTGTCGTGCATCTACGGTATCGGCTCGGTGGAAACCTACACGGCCATGAGCTTCACCGTGAAGGTGGGCGAGAAGATCGAGCAGCGCCAGCTCATCGCCGACCTCGTGGCCCTGCAATACAAGCGCATCCAGAACGACTTCGCCCGCGGCACCTTTCGCGTGCGCGGCGACGTGATCGAGCTCTTCCCCGCCCACTTGGAGGACCGCGCCTGGCGCATCGGCCTCTTCGGCGACGAGATCGAGAGCATCGTCGAGTTCGACCCGCTCACGGGCAAGAAGGTGAACGACCTCCAATTCGTGAAGGTCTACGCCAACTCCCACTACGTGACCCCGCGGCCGACGCTGCAGCAGGCCATGAAGGGCATCAAGGAAGAGCTGAAGTGGCGGGTCGAGGAACTGACCCGCATGGGCCGCCTCCTGGAGGCGCAGCGCCTCGAGCAGCGCACCACCTTCGACCTCGAGATGATCGAGGCCACGGGCTCCTGCGCGGGCATCGAGAACTATTCGCGCTATCTCACGGGCCGGCGCCCCGGCGAGCCGCCGCCGACGCTGTTCGAATATCTCCCCGACAACGCGCTCGTCTTCACCGACGAGAGCCACGTGACCGTGCCACAGATCGGCGGCATGTATCGCGGCGACTTCCGCCGCAAGGCGACCCTCGCGGAATACGGCTTCCGCCTCCCCTCCTGCATGGACAACCGGCCCCTGCGTTTCGAGGAATGGGACGCCATGCGCCCGCCCTCGGTGCACGTCTCCGCCACGCCCGGCAAATGGGAGATGGAGCAGACCGGCGGCGTGTTCGTCGAGCAGGTGATCCGCCCCACGGGCCTCGTGGACCCGGTGGTGGAGATCCGCCCCGCGCGCTCCCAGGTCGATGACCTCTTGGGCGAAGTGCGCGAGATGGCGGCCAAGGGCTACCGCACCCTCGTCACCACCCTCACCAAGCGCATGGCCGAGGACTTGACCGAATACCTACACGAGAACGGCGTGCGCGTGCGCTACATGCACTCCGACATCGACACCCTGGAGCGCATCGAGATCATCCGCGATCTGCGGCTCGGCGCCTTCGACGTGCTCATCGGCATCAACCTGCTGCGCGAGGGCCTCGACATTCCCGAATGCGCGCTCGTCGCAATTCTCGATGCCGACAAGGAGGGGTTTCTGCGCTCCGAAACCTCCCTGGTGCAGACCATCGGCCGCGCGGCGCGGAACGTGGAAGGCCGCTGCATCCTCTACGCTGATCACATCACGGGCTCCATGGAGCGCGCGATGGCGGAAACCACCCGCCGCCGCGAGAAGCAGATGGCCTACAACGTGGAGCACGGCATCACGCCCGAAAGCGTGAAGAAGAACATCGGCGACATCCTGGAGAGCGTGTACGAGCGCGACCACGTCACCGTCGATGCGGGCCTCGCGGATGTCACCGTCGGCCACAACCTCAAGGCCGTCATGGCCGATTTCGAGAAGCGCATGCGGGAAGCCGCCGCGAACCTCGAATTCGAGGAGGCCGCTCGCTTGCGCGACGAACTCAAGCGCCTGCAGGCCACGGAGCTTGCCATCGGCGACGATCCGCTGGCCTCGCAGGGCGAGGTGGAGCGCGAGGCCGGCCGCTACGGCGGCTCGCGCAAATACGGCCGCGCCGCGAACCTGCCCCCGAACCAGCGTGGCGATGCCGGCACGCCCACGGGCTACGGCCCGCTCGGCAAGGGCACGTCGGACGAGGGCACCCGCATTCGCAAGCCTACGCTCGACGAAATGGGCCCCGGCACCGACCGCGAGGTCCCGCTCACCTGGAAGGAACGCCCCGCAGGGCGCAGCACGCAGGGCTTCGCGGGGCAGAAGCCGAAATACAAGGGGCGCAAGGGGCGCTGACCGGGGAGCACACCGATGCAGGACGACGCGAACGACAGCCCAACTCGGCCGATCGATGCGACGGTGCAGGACGACGCGGACGACAGCCCGGCCCGGCTGATCGATGCGAAGATCGCCGAGCTGAAGGACTGGCGGGGCGACGTCCTCGCGCGCATGCGGGCGCTCATCCGGGAGGCCGATCCCGCCATCGCGGAAGCCGTGAAGTGGCGCAAGCCCACCAACCCCGCGGGCGTGCCCGTGTGGGAGCAGGCCGGCATCATCTGCACCGGCGAGGCCTTCAAGGGCTATGTGAAGCTCACCTTCGCCAAGGGCGCCGCCCTGCCCGACCCGGCGGGCCTGTTCAACAACGGCTTCAACGGCAACACCATGCGGGCCATCGACATCCGCGAGGGCCAGGCGATCGATGGGGAGGCCTTCAAGGCGCTCATCCGCGCCGCCGTCGCGCTGAACCGCGCCGCACCGGCCAAGGGAGCCGCCCCGGTCAAGCGAGCCGCGCCGGCCAAGCGAGCCGCCCGGTCCGCTCCGGCTTCGTGAGGCGGCCGAAGGGCGGGCGCGCGGTGATCACCCCTCCGGCGAGCCCCGCTTCACCCCGTCCTTGATGAACACCTGGAACGGCGTGGTGCCGGAGGCGCCGCCGTCCTTGGCGCGCCAGCGGCCGTTGGTGCAGAGGATGCCGCCGGCCGTCGGCACGGCGTCGAACTCCACCTCGTTGCGGTAGACCGTGCCGTTCGGCTCCACGGCCTGGAAATCCGTGCGGCAGAGCGTGCCCGTCACCACCGGGTCGTAGCCCCGGATCACGATGCCCCCGCCCCCGGTGCTCGGAAACTCCGCCTGGAGCGGCGCCCAGGTTTCGGGGGCCGCCTGCGCGAGCACGACGCCTGCGGATGGAGCGCTCCCTTGCGCGAGCGCCAGGCCCGCGGGCAGGAGGAAGAGGGCGGCAAGGGCAAGGCGCATGGGAGGACTCCGGGGCGATCGCAGCCTCTACCCGCGAGGCCCCGCGGCGGATGCACCGCCCGGGCCCTTAATCCCTGAAGTAATGATCCCCCGGCAGCTTCGCCCGGTAGAGGTGGAGGAAGGCGTCGGGGCCCAGCGGATACCCGCGGCAGGCGATCGTCGCGAGGCGCTTGGCGCCCCGGTCCACCTCGAGCCCCGCGAAATAGCGCAGGCGCGGCCCGTCCGTGTAGAGGATCGTGTAGGTCACGTCCCCGCGCTGGAAGCGGATGAAGTCCCCGCCTGCGGCCCCGACCACGCCCCAGCGGAACGCGTCCTGCGGACGCGACGCGCCGTCGGGATGGGTGAGCTCCACGGCCCCCTTTCGCCCGAAGCGGTAGGCGAGCGTGCCGGCTTCCTCCGAGAGGTCGGCCGAGCCGCAGAGCGAGAGGATCTTGCCCCCCGCCTTGGTGGCGCAGGAGAAGATCGCGACCTCGTTGGGGGTGCACAGGCTCGGGCGCGTGTCGCGCCAAGGCGTTGCGCTCGACGTCGCCGCGCCGGCAGCCGCCGCACATCCCGGCAGCGCGAGGAGGAGTGCAAGCGCCGCGAGGGCGGAACGGGGGCTCACGAGCCCTCCCCCGGCGCGCATTGGGGCGCCGGCCGCAAATCGTCGGGCAGCGGGCTCGCCTCGTCCTCGATCTCGTAGAGTCCCCCCGGCAGCTTGGCGGGGTACAGGGGGGTGTAGCCCCGCTCCCCTAGCGGCCAGCGCTCCCGGCATCGCATCTCGGCGATCCGCTTCGCGCCGCGATGCACGGTGACGCCGGCGAAGTGGCGCAGGCGCGGGCCGTCGGAGAACTCCACCGTGTAGGTGGTGCCCCCGCGGCTGAAGCGCACGAAGTCGCCGCCCGCGGCCCCGACGGTGCTGTAGATGAAGTGGTTCTTCGCCGGTCCCTCGGCCTCCGGATAGGTGAGCTCCACGGCCCCCTTGCGCCCGAACCGATAGGTGAGCCGCCCCGTCTCCTCCGCAAGATCGGGCGTCGCGCAGAGCGACACGACCTTGGCCCCGATGGAGCAGGAGAACACGGTCACCTCCTGCCCCGTGCAAAGGCTCGGCCGCGTGTCGCGCGCGAGCGCGGGGCCTGAGGCCACGATGCCGAGGAGGCTCACGATGAAAACGAGGCGGCGCATGCGGATCTCCGGCGAGAACGAGCGCTCCGTGCGAAGCGCGATGGTTCTCATCTTGGGCCGGGAGTGTTTCCGCCGTATTGTGCCGCAGGCCGCCGATGTTGCGGGACCTTTGCGCGCCGCCGCTGGCTCGCGGCGGTCACCCGTGGCCGAAAATCCGGCCCCGAGACTGACGCCGCGACGCGACGAAGTTCAGTTGGTCACGGCGTAGCGACGGGCCACGTCGCGGGCGACGTCCTCGCCGAAGAAGAGCTCCACATAGGCCACCTTCTGGCGCTCCCACCAGGTGAGGAGCCGGCACGAGCCGATCCGGTTGCCTCCCGCAATCAGGTCCAGTTCGGCTCCGCTGAGTTCCCGCATATCGTCCCCCTCGATCCGCTGTCCGAGGTTACATCCTCGTGACAGCCCGCAATCGTAAGTCTGGCTGCTTGCGGCAGCAAGAAGGTGAGGGTGGGGGTTGGGGTACGGTGCGCTCCGGAATTGCTATCGAGGCCGTCAGACGCAAAAGGCTGACATGCGGCGGCCTCACACAGCTCGTCTGAGCTTCAAGCCGAGCACTTCCTGCGCTGCTGTCGCGGGCCGGCTCTTAGGCCGCTAACTGGCGCTGTCTATTGGCCTTCCACTGTTCCAGCTTTTCCATTCCGAACGTAACGAAGTAGCCCAGATAGCGCTGTGGTCCCGTCAACGGGGCTATGTCCTCCGGCGGAAAGCCGCGCGCGCGGCACTCATCGTTTCGAGCCTGAATATCCACGAGCCTCTTTACGGGCGGCTCTGTCTTCTCGACCAATAGGCGTTCTTGGCAAAGCTGCCGGTATAGATTTTCGGTCGGCTCTGACGCCTCCAACTTCGCCGCGAGGTCGGTAAACTTGGAGGCCAAGTCACTGTGCTTCTCGGACTTCTTGTCCGGCGAAATCACAATATCTAAGATCGCCCACATTGCGACGAAAGCAGAGAAGGCAGTAGCCCACGTCTCAGCTCCAGCACTCAGCAAGAAGAATGCACCGCTTCCCGAGATTACTGTTACAACTTTCATGGCGTCTCTCCACGCGCCGTAGAACGCGCAGAGTTTTTCATGATAGCGGCGCGACTTATGGATAGAGAACGACAGGTCGTAAAACTGTCCCTCTAGCTTTTCTTGGGGGGGTCTCGGTCTGTCCCAATCAGTTGATCGTCCCTGTGAGCGAGTGCTCCGTTTAGCCGCCCCCTTTGGCTTCTTTGGGGCGCTGGCTGATCTTGAGCGCGACTTGATGCTGCCTTTTGCTGAGGGTGATCGCGAACTGCTTTCGTTATCGCCCGACTTGCCGGAGGAGCCTTTGGAGCCAGACTTGCTTGCCATCTAAATTACCCGCTGAAGCCCAGGCGCAGATGCCTAGCTCTTCTTGGGCGGCCGCGGCCTGTCCCAGTCGGTTGTCCTAGTTGAGCCGTCCCCAGTTCGCCTTCGTCTCTCTTCCTCGGACTCCTCCTCGCGCTGCCGCCGCTCCCTCTCCTGTCGTTCGCGTTCCTCGCGTTCCCGACGCTCTCGATCATCTACCATCACAACCCCCGTTTGTGCTGAGGATCAGTTCCATGTCAGGGAGAGTCAACCTGAATGCCTACTCGGGCTTGTTCCTCTTCTCGCGCCGCTTACCTGCCTTCATCTCAAAATGAGGCTTCCAGCGGCGCGCTCAGCACGTTCTTGAGCACCCGCCGGAACTTGGGGTCTTTGGTGGGGCCGCCATCATATTTGGAGCTGTCGCTTGCCACTGTCTGACGATCCTTGGATTGGCTCTCATTCACCGCTGCCCCCCGAAAAGATCCACGCTCTCGGCTATCTAACGTTCGCTTGGAACTCATGCGAGTATTGGGCAGGCGCCACCTTTTGCGCGGTCCTCGGCGTACGGGAAGAGGTGGGCCGCGCCATTACGCACGGCCTAGGGGATATTACCCTCTGGACCATGATTGTTGATGTTGCCAGGGCCAGAGGATTTCACGAAGACGCCATCGACCATCTCAAACATGCATCGAAACTCTATGATCGCTGCCGCTCCAACCGAAACGCCTACGTTCATGCTGGGGGCGCTATGGCCGCTACATCGGACGGGAGCAAGGGCCTTGCCCTGGTACGAAAAAAGGGCCCCGAGCTTTTTGGCCAGAAGCTACCCGACTCGTTGGCCGATATTCGGCGCGTGGGCGAGCAGATCAGAGAGCTTAATCGCTATCTGGCGGATTTATGCATGACGGTAGCGACAATCTCCAAAGAGGAGAACGTCGAGCCATGGCCCGAAAAACCTCCTCTGCCAGAGTTAGTCGTTCGACCTCCCCCTCAAGAGAAGCCAAAACCGCCCCCTCCGCCTCGATCATCTCAGGCGTGACCTCAAGCTCTGGCTCTGAGGGGTGCGCCGGACAGTAGTCATCCAATTATGTGACCACGACATATGTCCTGCGCATTGACTATGTTCCTGTTATGTTCTATGTCTCTCGTGTCCTGTCCAACCGGGGCGCGCTCGCGAGGCGTCGCAGTGTGAGGGCAGCATCGCTTGTGTGAGCGGGTCCGTTCGGGCCTGCTTGGATGAGCGGTGGCTTGGAGGAGTGATCCTCCGGGTTGATGCGGTGATCTGAGCCTGTTCGCTCGCAACGGGCAGGCTCCAGGAAGCGAGTTGGTGGGGTAGCGTGGCTCAGGGCACGTGGGAGCCTCATCGGCTGTGGCCTCGTCCGTCCAGGCGGAGCAGCGTGTGCGTACGCTCCAAGGCCGGGCCGCACCTCGTGTGCTTAAGGCAGGCGGGTCAGCTGTTGCGGTGACCACCTCACGAGGTGAACCTAAACACAGCGGACCGACGGCAGCCGAAGCGCGGGGCTGGCGCCTGTAAGGTCATCGTGCACGGGGCGCGTGCGGCGCTGGCTCGTCCGGTGCCCTCCCTGCCTCTTCTTACGCCACCGGCTTGGCGGTGCTGCATGCGCCCCGTGCCCCCGCCTTGTGGGCACACGAGGCCTCACCCCCATCCGCCTCGCGCCGAACCGGCCGCGAGGGCGGCGGTGCAGGCCGGGTGCGCCCCCTCCCCTTTTCCTTGTCCCCCTTTCATCACCGGAGCCCCGTGCCGCGCGGGCGGCCGTGGGCTCGCAGCCCAGGAGCCCCCATGGCCGAGCCAAGCCCCTCCCGCCTCTCCCTCACGCCCGCCCCGACCCCCAGGCCGCCGGCGGCCGTGGCCCCGAGCGCCCTCGAAGGGCTCCCCCTCGATGCGGCGGCGCTCGAGGAGCACTTCGGGTTCGTGCTGCCGGATTACGTGCATGCGGACTATCCCTACGACGTGCCGCCCTCCCGTCTGGACGTCGCCACCGGCACGCTCTCCTGGCTCGGGGCCTGGCGCAGCTGCCCCCATGCCCCCTGCCGCCGCGCCCGCTTCTGCAGCGGCACCGAGGGTCCGCCCTGCTACCGCGCCGACCGCCGCGCCCTCCAGCAGGCACTTCTGGTGTCCTACCTCCAGGATCTCGGCGCCTGCGGCCCCTCCGATTACGAGCCGCTCCTCACCGCGGCGGGCAACCGCTATGCCGTGATCCCACCCGAATCGCGCCCCGACCCCCGCCCCCGCAGGATGCGCCGGCGGAGGCGGTGAGGGGTTTGGGCGCTCCCTCTCCCCTGGAGGGAGAGCGGGAAGTCGGGCCACTCCTGTTCCGGCCATCCACGTCTTCACAACCGTCAAAGCGGCACGAACGCCCCTCCCTCCCTTCAGGGGAGGGTGGCGCCCGTAGGGCGACGGGTGGGGTGTTGCGCGAAGCGCATCCTGCCATGTTGGGCCCGGAACTCGCCTTCGGCGAACACCCCGCCCCTAGCCCCTCCCCTGAGGGGAGGGAGGTGGCTACCGAGCGGCAGCGCAGGTCTGTCCCCCTCGCCCTTTGGGAGAGAGGAACGCGCCCTACCCCATCACGAGGTAGCCGCCGACCGCCACGGCGAGGAGGGCGAGGACGCCGCTGGGGAGGAAGCCCCAGGAGCGGCTGTAGGGCCAGATCGGCACCGTCGCGATCACGAACAGGATCACGAGAAACACGAGGATGGTGGACAACGGCATGGGGCACTCCCGGATCGGGAGGAGAATGCGGGAGGGGCGATGGGGGTTGCAGGGGTGGTCCTCCCACCCAACCCCCTCATCCTGAGGAGCACCCGAAGGGTGCGTCTCGAAGGAGGGCTCCCGTTCCCGCGAGGGTCCTGGAAGCCTCCTTCGAGACGCGGCTGCGCCGCTCCTCAGGATGAGGGGGAGGATGGGACGGATAAGGGAGCGGTAAGCCACGCCCCTGTGAACGCCCGCCTCTGCATCCAAAGGGCTGTCATCCCCATATAGGCTGCAGCACAATGGGTCCTTGTTGGAGAACCAGATGATGACGCGACGGACTTTGGGATCGGGCATCGGCGCCGCTGCGGCGGGCCTTGGGCTCAACAAGCTGTTCGGCGAGAGCGCCGAGGCGAAGCCGGGCGACAAGGCGTTCCCGGTGGCGATGAGCGATGCCGAGTGGAAGAAGAAGCTCTCGCCGCAGGCCTACGACGTGCTGCGCCAGCACGGCACCGAGCGCGCCGGGTCGAGCCCCCTCGATCGCGAGAAGCGCCGCGGCACCTTCGTGTGCGCGGGCTGTGACCAGCCGGTGTTCACCTCCGAGACGAAGTTCGATTCCGGCACCGGCTGGCCGAGCTTCTACCAGCCCATCGAGGGCGCCGTCGGCACGTCGGAGGACCGCAAGTTCTTCATGACCCGCACGGAGGTGCATTGCGCCCGCTGCGGCGGCCATCTCGGCCACGTGTTCGAGGACGGGCCGAAGCCCACGGGGCTGCGCTATTGCATGAACGGCGTCGCCATGCGCTTCCAGCCCGCCGACGCGGCTTAAAGACGGAGGGCGGCATGAACCGGATCGGCCTTTTCGCCGGAGCGCTTGCGTTCCTGGGCCTCGGCTCGCTGGCGGGCGCGGAGGAGCGCACCAAGCTCGCGCCCCCTCCCCCGCCGGGGATGGCGGTCGCGACGTTCGCGGCTGGCTGCTTCTGGTGCGTGGAGCCGCCCTTCGACAAGCTCACCGGCGTGGTCTCCACCACGTCGGGCTATACGGGCGGCAAGGCCGAGGGCGCGACCTACAAGGAGGTCTCGAACGGCGGCACGGGCCACACCGAAGCCGTGCAGGTGGTCTACGATCCCACGAAGGTGAGCTACCAGACGCTCCTCGACACCTTCTGGCGCAACGTCGATCCGGTGGATGCCAAGGGCCAGTTCTGCGACGAGGGCGACATGTACCGCCCGGCGATCTTCGCGCACGACGCGGAGCAGACGAAACTGGCGGAAGCCTCGAAGAGCGCCCTCGGCGGGCGCTTCCCGGAGCCGGTGGTGGTCACGGTGGAGCCGGCGCAACCCTTCTGGGTCGCGGAGGCCTACCACCAGGACTACTACATCACGAACCCGCTGAAATACGCCTATTACCGCTACGCCTGCGGCCGCGATGCGCGGCTCGAGGAGTTATGGGGTAAGGCGGGGTCTTAAGCCCGCCGTCCGCTGGGCATGCGGCCGATCCTAGCCCCGTCGTCCGCCAAGGGTTCGGCCGAAGAAGCGCGTGATCCGCGCGGCGGCATCCGCGGTGGCCGCGGCCGAGAAGCCGTGGCCCTCGCCCGGATAGATCTGCACCTCGTGCGGCGTGCCCTGCGCCTCGAGGATCCGCTGGAGCGTGCGGGCGTTCGACACCGGCACCACGCGGTCGTCCTCCCCGTGGAGCACGAGGGTCGGCGGCAGGGCGGCCGAGGTGTCGAAGCCGGAGGGCACGAAGCCGAAATAGGAGACAAGCGCGCCGACGCGCCGGTCCTGGGCGGCGACGCCAAGCGCGATGCCGCCCCCGAGCGAAATGCCGAAGAGGCCGATGCGCCCCGCGGCGACGCCGGGCTGGGCCGCCACGTAGGACACGGCCTCGCGGGCGGTCGCGGTCCATACGGGCAGGTTGCCCGGGATCGAGGCGAGCGACGCCCGGCTCTGGTCCGTGCGGTCGAGGTAGTGGACGAGGAAGACGTGGTAGCCCGCAGAGGCCAGGAACTGCGCGGCCCGCCGGTAGCGCGGTCCGGGCCCGTCCGAGCCGTGGAGGAGCACGACGCCGGGGCGGGCCGCGGTGCCGGGAGCGCTGAAGCGCTCGACCGTGACGGCCTTGCCCCCGCTCGTGAAGCCCGCGCCGGTTTGTGCCGAGGTGGCCTGGGTCAGGGCGGGCGTGCCCGCGAGCGCGAGAAGCGCTCCGAGCAGGTGGCGGCGGTGGATCACGAAGCCTTTAGCGGCGTCGGAACTGGGGATTGCCGCGCTGCGGCGGCCGCGGCGCGCCGGAGGGAGCGTCCTTGTGGCGGAAGATCAGGCGGCCCTTCTCGAGATCGTAGGGCGACATCTCGACGGTCACGCGGTCGCCCGCCAGCGTCTTGATGCGGTTCTTCTTCATCTTGCCGGCCGTATAGGCCACGATCTCATGCCCGTTCTCGAGCTGCACGCGGTAGCGGGCGTCGGGCAGGATCTCGGTCACGAGACCCTCGAAGGTGATCAGTTCTTCCTTAGCCATGGGGTTCCTGTGTTTGGGGATGCCGCCGGGAAGCGTCCTTCTTGGGCGGTCCGAGCTCGGGTCAATGCGCGTCCAGGGCTCTCGCGTCAACCCGGAAGCGGAGCGGAGCCGAACACGTCCCCGTCACTGACGACGGGGACGTGGCGGCGGTTTGTTCCGTCGAGAGCCTCTACGCGGCGTGCAGCGTGACGGCTTGCACCGGAAGGCCGAAGCGCTCGGCCAGGTGCCAGAGCAGCTCTTTCGGGGAGTGGTAATCGTAGGTGCGGTCGATGAGATGGCTCACATCCCGGGCCGCGCCCGGCTGGCTCCGCAGGAGACGCTCGACCTGGAAGGTGCGGGCGCTCGCGGTCGTCCCGAAGCCGTGCTTCGGGCTATAGGCAAAATGCATGTCTCTGGTGTCGCTTCATTGTTGGTGCGCTGCGGCTCTGGCCTACAGCGAAGGCGCTCACTTGGCGCCGGGAGCCCAGGGCTCCAATGGGCCCGCATCGGCGGGCATCTGAGGAAAAGCGTGAACCTTCAGGCCCACGCTCCCAATCGCAAAAGGGGGCTTTAGGCCGTCTTGAGGTTGCCGGCCGACTGCTTGCCGGTGCGGCGGTCCGTCTCGAGCTCGTAGGAGATCTTCTGACCTTCCGCGAGACCGTTGAGGCCCGAACGCTGCACGGCGCTGATGTGGACGAACACGTCCTTGCCGCCGTCATCCGGCTGGATGAAGCCGTAGCCCTTTTGGTCGTTGAACCACTTCACGGTACCCGTGCTCATGGCAGTTCCTTCACGTCTGTGGGTGCACGAGGGGCCAGCCCTGCCCGTGGCAGACAGGCCCCGATTAGTCGATGTTTTGGTAGATAGTCTGAACGTGCGCCCGGCAGAAATGCGAAGCGGCCCAGTCGTCTGGCCAAATGTCGATAGGGAAGATGTAGGCTTTAAGTGGGGCTAATACAAGGCGAATGGCCCGCTAAGCTCCCCCAAGCGCCTGCCGCAAGCCGGCGATCACGCGCTCAAGGGCCTGCTCGCCTTCTGCCGTGAAATGGATCGAGGAACCGTCGGCTTTCGCAAGCCCCCGCTCGGTGAGCTCGGCCACGGCCTCGTCGTCCGCCTTGTGGCCGGCACCGTCGCGCTGCACCACGCTGGACACTTTTTGGCCGCTCTCAAGCTGGTGGAATGCTGCAAACGCGAACACCGCCAGCGCCTTGTCGCTCAAGCCTTGCATCGAAGCCATGGAAACCCTCGAGGTTGGAGTGGAACAACCCGGCAACGCGGATCCCGCCCGACCGTTCGGCCTCTTCCGGCCCGGAGCCACGGTCGCATTGCCGCGCCGGATCCCAAAGCCGACGGAGGCAAGGAGCGTCCATCGGAACCCCGACTCCGGGCCATGGTTGTCTCGGGACTGTCGGTCACGACAGCCCTTTTTGCTGACGGAGGACGCTCCCATGGCAGACGACGATCGCTGGAGAAACGATCAAGACCGCAGGCGCTACCGCGACGACGATAGTCGACGCACGGCAGGCTCCTATCCGGCCTCACCGCAGCGCGGCGGTTTCTCGAGCAATGGGCGCCGCGGTGATGATGATCGAGGCGACGGCAGCATTGCCCGGCGCGGCTTCGGCAACGACCAATCGGGTTTCGAGCGCGGCGGCTCCTACACGGTCGGGCGAGGCAGCTACGATCAGGATCACCGCGAACGCGATTTCGGCGACTCCGCCGGGTACGGCAGCGGCGGCTCCGCCCGCGACCGGCGCGATGTGATGGGCGACGATTACGGCCGCGACGCCGACGACGCGGGCTTCGGCCGTGGCTCCAGGGATCACGACGGGGGCGCCTTCGACCGCATGAGCGACGAGATCCGCTCGGTGTTCGGCGACGAGGGCGCGCATCGCGGGCGCGGTCCGCGCGGTTACCAGCGCTCCGATCAGCGCATTCTGGAGGATGTGAACGATCGGCTGACCGAAGACCCCGATGTGGACGCCTCCGAGATCGAGGTGCGGGTCGAAAATCGCGAGGTGATGCTCTCGGGGACCGTCAATTCCCGCTTCGAGAAGCGGCACGCGGAAGACGTCGCCGAGAGCGTATCGGGCGTCGCCCATGTGCAGAACAACCTGCGGGTCCAAGCCAGCCCGACGAGCGGGGCTTCGGCTCAATCGGGATCCGGCGGGGCCGGCTCATCGAGCCGCTAGAAGCGAGGGCGGTGCCCCTGGGCACCGCCTTCCCTTTCGCAGGCAGTTTCCGATCGGGCCCGGCCACCCCATATGGGAGGCGACAGGGTTTCGAGGGATTATGGCCGGCATTTCCGTCACGCTTGAAGGCAACAACATCCAGCTCGCATTCCAGAAGGGCGATCAGTCCACCGCCGTGGTCATGGACGCGCAGGCTGCGCGCTCGCTCGTGAAGGCCGTGGATCAGCTCCTCAGCGTGATCGGAGAGGCTCGCGAGAGCGACACCGGCTCCATGCAGGACATGCTCGACGTCACGTCGCCCGGCGTCGAGGTCGGCACGGACGAGAACGGACACGCCGTTCTGTCGCTTCAAGCCGGCGCCTTTCCTGCCTTCATGCTGCGCCTGAAGGACGATGAAGCCCGGCACATCGCCCATAGCCTGCTCGAAATCCTCTCGAGCCCCGGTGACGTGCGCGCCTCCATCGGCGGCCACTAGGCGGGCGCGGAACCTTCGTAACGGGTTTCTGTTGTCGAACGCATGGCAGAATTGCCGTGCTTTGGACACGAGCCCATGACCGCTTCCCCCACCGGTGCCGCTCCCCACGCCGTGCCGATCATCGATGCCAAGGCCGAGCCGATCCTCAAGAATCCGGAGGCGGAGTCATTCTACGCGGAAGCCCTGCGGGAGTTGAACGAGATCGGCATCCCGTTCCTGCTCGCGGGCACCTACGCGCTCTCGGCCTATACCGGTATCACCCGCACGACCAAGGACCTCGACATCTTCTGCAAGGCCGGGGACTACCCGCGGATCCTGTCCCACTTCAAAGGGATCGGCTACGCCATCGAGGTCGAGGACGAGCGCTGGCTCGGCAAGGTCTTCAAGGGCCAGCACTTCTTCGACGTCATCTTCGCCTCCTCGAACGGCACCATGCCCATCGGCGACGAGTGGTTTCAGCACGCTCGCCAGATCGAGGTGTTCGGCTCGCCCGTTCGAATCGTCGGCCCAACGGAGCTCGTCTGGTCGAAATGCTTCATCCAGCTGCGTCACCGCTACGACGGCGCGGACGTGGCGCATACGATCCTCAAGGCGCACCAGGAGATCGATTGGCATCGGCTCCTGGCCTACATGGAGGTGCACTGGGAGGTGCTCCTCATGCATCTCCTGAACTTCCGCTGGATCTATCCGACCGAGCGCGACAACGTCCCCCGTTGGGTCATGGACGAGCTTCTGGACCGCCTCACCAAGCAGCGAGACCTGCCACCGCCCCAGATGAAGGTCTGCCGCGGCCGGATGTTCTCGCGCATCGATTACGAGATCGACGTGAAGGAGTGGGGTTTCGCCGATGTGGGCGGCGAGGGCGAGTGGCGCAACGACTGAGTGGTTGGCCCCAGCGGGAACGGAAAGGCGCCATCGCCATTGCCGACAGGAGTTGGAAGCTGAGCGCCGTCCCCCGGGCGGCCGGAGATGAGCGACGCTATGGCAAAGGATCAAGCTTCATCCGAGAAGGGGGCGAACGGCACCTTGAAGGTTGCTGCCATGGGCGATCTGCATGTGCGCGAGGATCACTCCCAATCGTTTCGGGACTTGTTCGGCGAGATTTCCCGCGAAGCGGACGTTCTCGTGCTGGCCGGCGACCTCACGGACCTCGGCAAGCCCAAGGAAGCCGAAATACTCGCCCAGGATCTGAAAGCCTGCTCCATCCCTGTCATCGGCGTGCTCGGCAACCACGACTACGAGTGCGGATGTCACGAGGAGGTTGCCCACATTCTGCGCAGTGCAGGGATGCGGGTGCTCGACGGGCAATCCACGGAGGTGGAAGGCGTCGGGTTCGTCGGTGTGAAGGGCTTCGCCGGCGGGTTCGGTCGGCGCATGCTCGGCTCCTTCGGCGAGCCCGCCATGAAGCAGTTCGTGGCCGAGACCGTGAGCGAGAGCATGCGGCTCGAGAACGCTATGCGCACCGTCCGCTCCAAGCGTGCCATGGTGATCCTGCACTACGCGCCGGTGACCGACACCATCGAAAGCGAGCCGCTGGAAATCTACCCGTTTCTCGGCTCGTCGCGCCTAGCCGAGACAATCGACCGTTTCCAGGTGAGCGCCATCGTCCACGGTCACGCCCATCGCGGTCGCTATGAAGGTCGCACGCCCGGTGGCCAACGGGTATTCAACGTGGCGCGCTTCATCGAAAAGCCGAATGGTAAGCCCTACGGCATCATCGAAATCTGAGGGCACTCCCGAGGGGGAGCACCCGCAACGAACCGGTCCTAGAAGCGGGTCCCTGGGTTCGTCGGCTGCCCCGGCAGGTAGTCCGGCTCTGACCCCGGACCCGTCGGCTCTGTGATACCGGGATCGTTCACCGGATGAGGCGTGCGCGGACCAGTGGGACCCATGTCCGGCAGCTCGTCTGGCTCCGGAGCCGGGGGGACGTCGGTTGGAATATTGCCGCCCGGCAAGGGGTCGCCCCCGGGAACGCCTGGAATCGGCGGCACGGATTCAGGGCCTGGAAGACCAGGGTTCGCCATCGGCGTCTCCCATCATGCTGGAGGCTCAAACGGGCAACCCCGCGTGCATCGACCGGTTCCGGGCCAAGCTTCGGTGGATGTTCTCACAAAAAGGAGCGGCCGGTGTGAACCGGCCGCTCTGGTATGAATGCTAGACTCTATTACGCCTGCTGGATCGCGGAGAGCTTCCAGGGGCCGCCCGCATCGCGGCGGAACGTCCAGATCTCCGTGACCTCGGTGGGACGGGTCGGATCGCCCGACACCACACGGCCGGTCGACTTCTCGACCGTTGCTTCGATCGCCGAGAACCGCATCGCTACAGTGGCATAGTCGGTGCTGCCCTCACGCCAAGCCTCAGCCAGGTCGCCCTGGAGAAGGCGCACGTCCTTGACGATGTCGACGACACCATTGCGCATGTTATCGTTGAGCTGCTCCTGGATGTAGCCTGCCACCTCCGGCGTTGCGACCTCCCACAGGCCTGCCACGTCCTGACGGGCATAGGCACCCTGAACCTCCTGGAGCGCGCGCTCGAAGGCGCTGTAATCGGCTTCGCCGATACCAAGCCCATCCGTCACGCCGGGGCGCCGGGTCGGAGCGGCCTGTGCGAACCGCTGGCCAAGACCGCCCAACGCACCGCCAAGGCCCCCTGCGAGACCGCCACCCATGCCGCCGGTCGGAGGCACCGGACCGGTGGACCGGTGGTGAGCCTGCGGACCCGCGAAGGCCGGCTGCTGCCGGCGGCGGAACCACTTGAGCGCCAAGGAGACCAGGAACGCTACGAGCGCGAGCTGGATCAAGAAGCCCAGGATCGAGCCCAGGCCCGCAAGGCCGCCGAAGAAGCCGGCTCCAAACAGCATGCCGAGCAGGCCTGCGCCGAACAGGCCGGCCATGAAGCCCGTGCCGAAGCGGCGCGGCTGCGCGACTTGGGTCGGCGGCACGCCTGGGCGCTGAATTGCCGGCCCAGTGTTCGGAACTTGCGAGCGCTGAATCGGAGAGGCCGGAGCCGGAGCGGTTCGCGTCACGGGAGGCGCGTCAAACGTGCGCCCGCCGCGGGAGCCGAAGCTGCCGCCACGTCCCGTGCGTGCTTCGGCAACGCTCGCCGTGAGCACCAGAGCCGCTGCCATCACCATGGCGGCGCGACTGCGGCGGGATTTCAAATTCATCATGTGTCGTTCACCCAAAGGGCAAAAGCCCATAGTCGATATGTGGGGTTAACCCCCCGAAAGTGAAAGAGGATCCAGCGCGGCCGCAACAATCGGGCGCATGAAAATGGGCGGCCGATGGGTTCGGCCGCCCGCATGGGAGGAAGGTGTTGCGCGGGCCGCTCTAGCGGCCCGTCTCCTGCTTGAGCTGGTCGATGCGCTTCGAGGCTTCGGCCTTGTCGAGTTCGGGATCGTAGGCCTCCGGCTCGTGTGCCTGCTCGGACAAGGTCTTGAGGTAGGAGGCCTGGGCCCCGGTCATGGGCTCGTGACCCGTCACCCAATCCTCAGGGTCCTTGATCTGGTTCGAGTTCGGGTCCGGATTGGCCTTCGGGTTTTTCACCTCCGGCGGGTCCTCATGCCGGCCCTTCGCCTTTGCATTCTGCGCCATGGGAGCGCTCCTTTTGTTCGTGAAATGTTCTCCAAGAACAACGCCTCCAAGGGTGATGGGTTCCGGCCGGAAGGGCGTGTCTCGCCTCCCGGCCGGTCTTTGAACGCGGTGCTACGCAGCCTGCGCCTTCGGGCGAACTTCGGAGGCGTAATCCTCCATCAGCACCTTAGTCATGTTGCCGGGCTGGAAGCGGTATGGGCCGATCTCGGACACCGGCGTCACCTCGGCGGCCGTACCGGTGATGAAGCACTCGTTGAAGCTCTCTAGTTCCTCCGGCATGATCCGACGCTCCTCGACATCGAAGCCCCGGCGCTTGGCGAGGTCGATCACGGTGCGGCGGGTGATCCCGTCCAGGAAGCAGTCGGCCATCGGCGTGTGGATCACCCCATCGCGGATGAAGAACACGTTGGCGCCCGTGCACTCGGCCACGCGGCCCTGCCAGTCGAGCATTAGGGCATCGGCGTAACCTTTGCGCTCCGCCCGGTGCTTGGAGATCGTGCAGATCATGTAGAGGCCCGCCGCCTTCGCGGCCGAGGGCGCCGTTGCGGGGTCCGGCCGGCGGTATTCAGCCATATCGAGGCGAATGCCCTTCATGGCCTGCGCCGGATCGAAGTAGCTCGGCCACTCCCAGGTCGCGATCGCGAGGTGAATGGTATTGTTTTGCGCCGCGACACCCATCATCTCGGAGCCGCGCCATGCGACGGGGCGCACATAGGCGTCGGTTTGCCCGTTCTTTTCGAGCACCAACCGCTTCGCTGCGCAGATCTCCTCCACCGAGTAGGGAATCTCGAAATCCAGGATTTCCGCGGACTTCTTCAGGCGCTCGGAATGCTCGCGCGACTTGAAGATCTCGCCGCCATAGGCGCGCTCGCCCTCGAAAACGCTCGAGGCGTAGTGGAGCGCGTGCGACAATACGTGGAGCTTGGCGTCCTTCCACGGAACGAGTTGCCCATCGTACCAGATCCAACCATCGCGTTGGTCGAAGGGGGCCGCCATTGCTGTCTCCTCGTGCTTCTCGTTAGGGTCGTTCGCCGCCCGATCCTTGAAATTTGCTGCTCCGCAGCGGCGACATTAAGGTTCGTTCGTTTCGCGAGAGCGGGTTGACGAGTAACAATCGGCCTGAGATATGTCAACAAGGCTGACGTAAAATGGATCGAGCGTGCAGGACGTGACCCCATCGCTGTTGAAGGCCAGACCTGCTGGCGACGACGTGCTCGCCGAGGTGCCGGCTTACGATCTCATCGAGCTGTTCTTCTTCGCCTACCGGGACTTCGTGGGAGACCCCGACCGCATCCTCGACGAGTTCGGTTTCGGGCGCGCCCACCATCGCGTGCTGCACTTCGTGGATCGGCAGCCCGGACTCACCATTGCCGAACTCCTCGACATCCTGCGCATCACGAAGCAGAGCCTCAATCGCGTCCTCAAGGAACTCATCGAGAAGGAGTTCATCGAGAGCCGCACAGGCACGTCCGATCGCCGCCAGCGGCTTCTCCACACCACGCCCCAAGGTCATGATCTCGCCGTGAAACTCGCCAAGGTGCAGACCCGCCGGGTCATGCGCGCACTTGCGGCTCTCCCCGACGGAGCAAAGGAATCGGCGAGCAGCTTCCTCACGGCCATGATCGATGCAGACGATCGGGCTCACGTGGAGCGCCTCGTGTATGGTGCTGAAGCGATGAGGCGATGAACGCGGTGGAAAGCAAGCGAGGCGTTGCGTGATGGAGCTTGCCCGAGTCGACATTCCGGACCACGCGCCCCACGTTCTCGTCGTTGACGATGACAGGCGCCTGCGTGACCTTCTCGCCCGCTTTCTGGGCGAGAACGGCTATCGCGTAACCACGGCAGCAAGCGCCGCGGAAGCGCGAGCCAAGGCCGAGAGCATTCTCTTCGATGCCATGGTGCTCGATGTCATGATGCCCGGCGAAACGGGGTTCGATTACGCACGGCGGGTTCGCGAGACCTCCCGTGTTCCCATCCTCATGCTGACGGCTCGTGCGGATGCTGCCGATCGCATTACGGGCCTTGAGATTGGGGCTGACGATTACCTGCCCAAACCTTTCGACCCCCGCGAACTGATCCTGCGGCTCGGGAACATCCTGCGCCGGGCCGAGCCGCGCGAGGCGGCTGCACTGGAGGCTGCGCCGGATGCCGTGCGATTCGGCCCCTTCACCTTCCGCTTCGATCGAGGCGAGCTGCGGCACGAGGAGGACGTCGTGCGCATCACCGAGCGTGAGCGGGAAATCCTGACGATCCTCGGTGCGCGTGCCGGCGGCAATGTGCCCCGCGAAGACTTGAGCGGCGGCGGCAGTGCTGCGAACGAGCGCACCGTTGACGTGCAGATCAACCGCCTGCGCCGCAAGATCGAGATTGATCCGGCGAATCCTGTGTTCCTTCAGACGGTGCGCGGCATTGGCTACCGTCTCGTCGTCGACCGATGAAACCGAACGTCCTCTCGGGGCCGCCCTTCACACTCTTTGAAGGGCTGCGGCGGTGGATGTGGGCGATGCTGCCGAAGGGCCTTTATGCGCGCTCGCTCATCATCATCATCGCGCCCGTGGTGCTGCTGCAATCGGTCGTCGCCTACACGTTCATGGAGCGGCATTGGCAGCTCGTCACCCGCCGCCTTTCCTCCGCGGTCACGGCCGATATCGCGGCCCTCATCGACATCTACGAGAGCTACCCGCAAGACCGAAACGCCGCCACGCTCTCACGCATCGCTGCAGAGCGCCTCAAGCTCGACGTCGACATCCTACAGGATGCCGAGCTTCCGCCAGCAGGCCCAAAGCCCTTCTTCTCGATCCTCGACCAGGCGCTGACCGACGAACTGAGCCGCCAGATCAGCCGCCCTTATTGGACCGATACGGTGGGCCGATCGAGCTTCATCGAGATCCGGGTCAAGCTCGACAACGGCGTCATGCGCGTCATCGCGCGCCGCAGCCAAGCCTATGCCTCGAACTCACACATCTTCCTCGTTTGGATGATGGTTTCGTCCCTCGTGCTGCTTGGCGTCGCCGTCCTGTTTCTGCGCAATCAGATCCGCCCGATTTTGCGCCTCGCCGACGCGGCCGAGAGCTTCGGCAAGGGCCGCGATGTGGATTTCAGACCCCGCGGAGCGCGCGAGGTGCGCCAGGCAGGTCATGCCTTCATCGAGATGAAGCGCCGCGTGGAGCGAACGATTGAGCAACGCACGACCATGCTCAATGGGGTCAGCCACGACCTGCGGACGATCCTGACCCGCTTCCGCCTGTCGCTCGCGCTGCTGCCCCAAACGCCGGAGGTCGAGGATCTGAAGCGCGACGTGGACGAGATGGGTCGGATGCTTGAGGGCTACCTCGCCTTCGCTCGCGGCGACACCGGCGAGCCCGCCGTGACGACCGATCTGCGCGCATTGCTGGAAGAGCTCCAGAGCGATGCCGAGCGGCAGGGTCACGCAACGAGCCTCGACATCGTCGGCGATCCGATGATCACCGTGCGGCCGGATGCGTTTCGTCGTCTTCTCTTCAATCTCGTCGCCAATGCCGCGCGCCATGGCGACCGGATTGCGATATCGGCCAACCACGAAACCCGTTGGCTCGTAGTGCATGTGGACGATGACGGCCCAGGCATCGCGCCGGAACACCGCGAGGAGGTGTTCAAGCCCTTCGTCCGGCTGGACGAGGCCCGGAACCAGGACGAAGGCGGTTCGGGGCTGGGACTTGCCATCGCCCGCGATATCGCCCGCACCCATGGCGGAGACATCGTGCTCGGCGACAGCCCCCTCGGAGGTTTAAGGGCGACGGTGCGCCTGCCGGCTTGAGCCGTCAGTACAGGCGCCCGCCGATCGGCACCGGGCGGTCAGGGCCGATCAGCATCACCTCGCCGCGCTCATCCGGCACGCCGAGGGTTAGAACTTCCGACATGAAGGGGCCGATCTGGCGGGGCGGAAAGTTGACGACGGCCAGCACTTCGCGGCCGACAAGCTCCTCAAGAGTATGGTTCTTCGTGATCTGCGCCGAGGAGCGCTTGATCCCGATCTGGGGCCCAAAGTCGATCGTCAGCTTGAAAGCGGGCTTACGTGCCTCCGGAAAGGCTTCGGCTGCAATCACGCGCCCGACGCGAATGTCCACCTTCAGAAAATCATCGAACGTGATCCGCGGTGTGGCCCCCTGCTCCATCTTGACCCTCTCAGTCTCGCGACAGCGCTAGATCGCAGCCGCCGGATCGCTCATATCGCCGTCATCGTAGCGCTCAGGACGCCGGCGCCCTGAGCGGCGCCTGCGACCGGCATCGAACAGTGCCTGACCCAGAACGCGCAGCGGGGTCGTGAGCCGTCGCAGATCGTCCGCGCGCTCCAATACCCGCTCGCCGTTGCGCAGCTCGCGGTCAAGCCGAGCCATGGTGCGAGCCAGCGTCGGATCGTCGTCCTCAAGCCAGGTCTCCATGGTGCGGGCGAATACCAGAACCGCTCCCTGGATCTTCAGCTTGCCGAGTGGCCCCTCCGTGGAGATGCCGGCGGCCGCAAGCATGAAGCGCTGCGAATTGAGGCCGACCTGATTGAGAGCGGCCAAAGACAGAGGATCGCTTCGCAGCGCAAAGGAGATGCGTCGGAGCGCTGCCTTGTAGGGCGTGAGCGCATCGAAGCGGCGCATCATCACGTCGAACACCCGCTCCCGCGGCGGCTCGTCAGCGAGGTCGTCGGTGGTGCCGTCCAACACCTGCTTGTCGATCATGCGCGAGAGCCCACCGAGTACTGCGCCCTTGGACGGGAAGAGGTCGCGGAACTCCGACAAGGTCACGCCGGCCTCGCGGGCGATATCGCCGACCTCGATGTCGCTCCAGGGCCGATCGGAGGCGAGCCGCATGAGGGCTTCCACGATGGCCTCGCGCTTGGACGCGGGAGGGGCGGCATGGGTTTGCTGGGTCATGGCAGGCGCTCCGATGGGGCGGGTCTTTCCTTCATGTAGGGAGCCGGATGCCCCCCGGCAGCTCAGATCAGCCCGAGAGCTCCGCCGCGCGCTGCTTCGCCGCGGCCACGGCCTGCCGCATCAGGCCTTCGAGGCCCCCCTCCTCCGCCATGAGAACCGTGAGCGCGGCCGCGGTGGTCCCGCCGGGCGAGGTTACGTTCTGCCGCAAGGTTGCGGGGGAAAGGTCGCTTTGAAAGAGGAGTTCGCCGGCGCCTGTCACGGTCTGACGCGCCAGCCGCTCCGCGAGATCCTGCGGCAGCCCCGCCGCCACGCCCGCCTTCGCAAGACACTCGACGAGGTGGAACACGTAGGCCGGCCCCGATCCGGATACGGCCGTCACGGCGTCGATGAGGTCTTCCGAGGCGACCCATTCCACAAGGCCGTTCGCCCGCAGCAGCGTGTCGGCCACGGCACGCTGCGCGGGCGTTACCTCGGCACTTGCAGCGGCACCGGTCGCGCCGCGGCCGATGCTGGCGGGAAGGTTGGGCATGGCCCTAATCAGGGCACCCGCGCGTGGCAGGCGGGAGCGGAGGTTGCCCATGGTCTTGCCGGCCAGGATGGAGATCACGAGGGTCTTCGGCCCCAGAAGTTCGTTCACGCTGGCAGCCGCGTCGTCGAGCATTTGCGGCTTGGTGGCGAGCACCATCACTTCGGGGGCTGCGGCGGCCTTGGCGGGGTTGAGGGCAATGCCCCGGTCCGAGCAGAGAGCCGTCATGGCCTCGGATGGGCGTGGGTCGAGAACGGTGAGCCCCTGGGGCTGGAGGCCCACCTTGAGCCAGCCCTCAAGCATCGCCCCGCCCATCTTGCCGGCCCCCACGAGGATGAGGCTTTGGGGCAAGGTGGCGTCGGACATCGGGGCTTCCCAACAAAAAGGACGGGCGTCGGCCGTCCTATTCCATCTCCAGGTCGCCCTGTCGAGCTTCAGCCCTTTCAGGCCTGCCCTTCCGTCTCGAAGAGCACCGCGTCGAGGGCTTCGCGAGCGGTCTTACCGGCCCAGATCACGAACTGGAAGGCTTGGAAGTAGCGCTCGCAGGCCTCAACGGAAGCCCGCAGCATGGTCTCGCACTGGGCGTGCGTGGCTTCCGCTCCGCCGGCCAGCAGGAGCGAGTGACGGAACATCACCACGTTCTCAGAGCTCCAAAGGTCGAAGTGGCCCACCCACATCTGCTCGTTGATGCGGGACACAAGCTGAAGCACCTCGCCACGGCGCCGCTCGGGGACCTTCAGGTCGAAGGCGCAGGCGACGTGGAGGGCTTCCACGTCCTCGATCCAGGTGAAGGCCACATGGTAATCGGTCCAACGGCCCGACACCGACACGGACATCTCGTCCGTTTCGGCCCGGTCGAAGATCCAGTCTCGGAGCGCAGCGAGACGCTCGACCACGTCGAGGGGGTGCTCAGCACGATCCGGGGCGAAGTGAAGATCAATCATGTCGATCCGTGCAGCTCTCGCGAGCCAAGGTAAGAGGGAACGCAAACTCGATCCGGCCTACTCACCAGTCGAAGCGCCAACGTATTCGGCCGAAGCTGCCGAAGATGTCAGGAAGTTGAATCTGCCGCCCACCCGCGAATCAGTGCTCGTCTCGACTATAGACCCGGGGATTCCCGGGTTTCAAAGCCAGAAGGACGGTCCAAGATTCGCAGCCAGCGCACAATGCGCTGGTGTGCCCTGTCCACAACACACCGTGTGATCGCGGTTTGCCGTGGCCAAATTGTGGTGCCTTGACAGGCCTGCCTCAGGGGGAGGCCGTTGCGGAACCTGTGGAACCGCCAAGGCGCTCCTCCAGGGCCTGGAGACGCGCAGCCAGCCGCTCGTTTTCCTCCCGCGCGGCAACCACCATGTCGCGCAGGACGTCGACCTCCTCCCGGGTGGGGAGGTCCATGTCGCGCAGCAGGCGTTCGGCCTGGGCCCGGACCACGGTTTCGGCCTCACGCCGCACGCCTTGAGCCGCGCCGAGTGCATCGGTCGCGAGGCGGGCGAGGTCGTCGAGCAGACGGTTCGAGGTCTGGGCCATCGGAGATCCTGAGCGGTGAGAGGTCTTGATGTGGGCTCTTTCGGGGAATGTTGCAACAGCGGCCCACGCCTAAGCGCCAGGGTGACATTCCGCGCCATTGCTCAGGCCTAACGGCTCCTTCACGGGTTGATGCCACACTTCCTCTCCGACTGGCGGCGATCAACCGAACCCTCGATGCCCTTCCTCGCCCTGCCCTTTCCCGCCATCGACCCGATCGCGATCGCCATCGGTCCTTTCGCGATCCGGTGGTACGCGCTGGCCTATGTGGTCGGGCTGCTGGGCGGCTGGTTTCTAGCCCGGCGCATCGCCGCCACCAGCCGCTTCTGGGGTGGTCTGCGCCAGCCCACCGCCACCGACATCGACGATGTGATCGTCTGGGTCGCACTGGGCATCGTCCTCGGCGGGCGGCTCGGGTACGTCCTGTTCTACAACTTCGGAGCTTACCTCGCCCGCCCGGCTGAGATCTTCGCGGTCTGGCAAGGGGGCATGTCCTTCCATGGGGGTTTCCTCGGCGCGATCCTGGCGCTGGTGCTCTTCGCGCGGTCGCGGGGGCTCAACAGCCTCGCGATGCTGGACCTCGCCGCCGTCGTGACCCCGATCGGCCTTTTCCTCGGGCGCATCGCCAATTTCATCAACGGCGAGCTCTGGGGGCGCCCGGCGCCGGACGTGCCCTGGGCCTTCGTGTTCCCGGGTGCTGGGCCGGTGCCGCGCCACCCCAGCCAGCTCTACGAGGCCTTCGGCGAGGGGCTGGTGCTCTTCGTTGTGGTCGCGGTGGCGGTCCGACGCTTCGGCTTCCGCCGGCCGGGGCTCATCGGTGGGATCTTCGTGCTGGGCTATGCGATCGCCCGCATCGTCTGCGAATTCTTCCGCGAGCCCGATCCGCAGCTCGGCTACCTTCTCGGCACCTCGGTGGATGCGCTGCGCGGCGGTCTCACCATGGGGATGATCCTGTCGATCCCCATGGCGCTGGTGGGTGCGGGCGCTATCTGGCTTGCGGCCCGAGGCGCCACGCAGCCGCGGCTTGCGCCCCGCTCCGCGTGACCCTCCTCGACGAGATCAGGGCGCTGATCGCGGCCGAGGGTCCGATCACCGTCGAGCGCTATATGGGCCTGTGCCTCGCTCGCTATTACGGCAGCCGCGATCCGCTTGGCTTGGCCGGCGATTTCACGACGGCACCCGAAATCAGCCAGATGTTCGGCGAGCTCATCGGCCTGTGGGCGGCGGCCGTCTGGCAAGGCATGGGAGAGCCGAGCTCCATCCATCTCGTCGAGCTTGGGCCCGGCCGCGGCACCCTGATGGTCGATGCCCTGCGCGCGACGGCCCGTATTCCCGGTTTTCGGGCGGCCCTGCAGGTGCATCTCGTCGAGACGAGCCCGACGCTTCGGGACCGGCAGCGACAGGTGCTGGCCGGCACAGGCGTGTCTCCGACCTGGCACGACACGCTGGACGACGTGCCGGAGGGGGCCCTCCTCGTTGTCGCCAACGAGTTCTTCGACGCTCTCCCCATCCGCCAATTCGAGGCCACGGAGCGCGGCTGGTGCGAGCGCCTGGTGGCCCTCGCCGGGCCAGCCCTGCGCCTCGCTCTCAGCGAAGAGCCCGATGCTACCATCGATGTGCCCCCGCGCCCCGGCGCGCTGATCGAGCAGCCGCACATCGGCGCCGGTCTCATGGGAACGCTCGCGGGGAGGCTCGCGCGTCACGGTGGGGCGGCCCTCGTGATCGACTACGGCTATTGGGGCCCGGCGTTCGGCGACACGCTCCAAGCCCTCAAGGCCCATGCCTTTGCGGATCCCCTGGCCAATCCGGGCGAAGCGGACCTCACGGCCCATGTGGACTTTCATCGCCTCGCCCGTGCCGCACGGGATGCTGGTGCGCTCGTCCATGGTCCCTCCTCCCAGGGCGATTTCCTGCGGGCGCTCGGCATCGAGGTGCGAGCCTCCGCGTTGAAGGCCCGAGCCACACCCACCCAAGCGGATGCCGTCGAGGCCGGCCTGCGGCGGTTGACCGACCCCGAGGGCATGGGCGAGCTCTTCCAGGTTCTGGGCCTTTCTCATCCGCATCTCGACACCCTGCCGGGCCTGCGCTTCAACCCGCTCGCCGAGGAGACCTGATTCCATGTTCGTCGAAGCTCCCACGCTCGCCGCGTTGCCGGGCATCCGCCATGCCTTCTTCACCCGCGAGGGCGGCGTGTCCGAGGGGCTCTACGCTTCCCTCAACGGAGGCGTGGGCTCGTCCGACGCGCCCGACAACGTGCGCGAGAACCGGCGCCGCATGACCGAACAACTCGGCGTCGCGCCCGATGCACTGGCGAGCCTCTACCAGGTGCACTCGCCGGAGGTCGTCACGGTGGAGCAGGCTTGGGCTCAGGGCGAACGCCCCAAGGCCGACGGCATGGCGACCAACCGCCCTGGGCTTGCGCTTGGCATTGCGACCGCCGATTGCGGCCCCGTGCTCTTTGCGGATGCGGAGGCCCGGGTCATCGGAGGCGCCCATGCCGGCTGGAAGGGGGCGTTCACCGGCGTGCTCGAAGCGACGCTCGAGGCCATGGAGCGGCTTGGCGCCCGGCGCGAGCGGGTCGTCGCGGTGCTCGGACCCATGATCAGCCGCAAGGCCTACGAGGTAGGTCCCGAATTCGTGGCCCGCTTCACGGAGGTGGCGCCGGATAACGCGCGCTACTTCAGCTCCAGCGAGCGGGAGGGGCACGCGATGTTCGATCTGCCGGCCTATATTCGAACCAGGCTCGAGGGAGCGGGCGTCGGCACCTTCGAGGATCTCGGGCTGTGCACCTATGCGGACGAGCGACGCTTCTACAGCTATCGCCGCACCACCCATCGCGGCGAGCCCGATTACGGGCGCCTCATCTCCGCCATTGCACTCGCGGCCTAACCCGCCCTACTCCGCAAAACCCACCACGTCGGCGGTTTCCCAGGCGAGGTGCTGGCCGCCGTCGACGGCGATCATCTGGCCCGTGACGCTGCGGGCATTCGCCAGATAGACCACGGCTTCGGCGATCTCGTCCGGCGTGCCGCCGCGCCCGAGAAGGACGGCGGCGCTCTGCTTGGCGAAATCCGCCTCGTCCTGACGTGCGCCGGTGAGGGTCGGACCAGGCCCCACCGCATTGACGCGGATGCGCGGTGCCAACGCCTGCGCGAGGGTTCGGGTGGCGGTGAACAAGGCGGCCTTGGTGAGCGTGTAGGAGAAGAATTGCGGCGTCGGCTTCCAGACCCGCTGATCGATGATGTTGACGATGCTTCCCTCGGCTCCTTCGGGGAGCTGGCGGGCGAAGTCCCGCGCGAGGAAGGCGGGCGTGCGCAGATTGATGGCGAAGTGCCGGTCCCAGAGTTCGAGGTTGAGGTTCTCGGCCTCGTCCGGCTCGAACACCGACGCATTGTTGACGAGCAGCGTCAGCGGGCCGAGCGCCCGGCAGGCCTCCGGCACGATGTTCGCCACCGCGGACGGGTCGGCCAGGTCGGCGATGATGACGGAGGCCGTCCCACCCCATCCGCGGATGTCCTGTGCCAGCGCCCCCGCCTCGGCTGCGGAGCGGTTGCAATGAATTGCGACCGCGTAGCCCTCGCGGACAAGTCTTTGGACGATGCTCCGCCCGATCCGTTTGGCCCCGCCGGTCACCAGCGCTGTGCGCGTCATCGTTAATCCTCAGGTAACAAACGTGACCACTCCATGGCCACTGGCGGCATTGTCAGAGTGGTCGCGTAGCGGAAACCCAAGCATCGGCAGGCCTTCAGGGAGAAACGTCCCCTGCCGGTGCCTGCCTTATCCCGCATATTGCTGCCACGAAGCTGCCATTGTGGCTTTCCCTCCCGTGACCCATACGCAACAGAGCTTGGCGAGCATCCGCTCTATAACCTGCTCCATCAAGCGACCGCCTCGGGCCCGGATCGAAGAGCCCTCGGTCGAGATCGATAGGAGTACCATAATGAAGAAGCTATTCCTCGCAGGCGTTGCCCTGGCCACTCTCTCGGCCGGTGCTGCCTCCGCGGCTGACCTCCCGCGCCGCTCGGCGCCCGTCGCTCCGGCCCCCGTCGTGGCGGCGATCCCCGTGTTCACCTGGACCGGCCTCTATGCCGGTGTGAACGGCGGCTACGGCTTCGGCCAGGGCTCCCGCACCCTTGTGGACACGGTGACGGGTGCCACCGTCGCGCTCGGCGGCGATGACGAAGGCTTCGTCGGTGGCGGTCAGGTTGGATTCAACTATCAGATCGGTGCTTTCGTCCTCGGTGTGGAGACTGACCTTCAGTACGCAGATCTCGGCGGACGGGATCAGTTCACCGTTGGGGGCGCCACGTTCCGGACCCGCGGCGGCGACGACTACTTCGGTACCCTGCGCGGCCGGGTCGGCCTCGCCTTCGATCGCTTCATGGTCTACGGCACCGGCGGTCTCGCCTATGGCGATGTCGGCACCTTCGGGACCGAGGGCGCCGGTTGGACGGCGGGCGGCGGCATCGAATACGCCTTCACCAACAACATCACCGCCAAGGTCGAAGGCCTCTACGTGAACCTCGACCGCCGCAACACGGCCTATGCGGTCGGTGCCAGCTCCTTCCGGCCCCGCGGCGACGAGGAGTTCGGCGTGGTGCGCGCGGGCTTGAACTTCAAGTTCTAAGCCTCGCATCGTGCACGGACGAGAAGGCCCGGCGTTTGCCGGGCCTTCTTCGTTTTCTAAGCCTTCACGCGGGTGGCCTCGAAGGCCGGCACATTGGCCGCGAAGGCATCGAGCCAGGCGACCAGCTTTGGGTAATTCCCGCGCCAGGAGCCCTGGAAGCGCAGATCGAGATAGCCGAGCGCGCAGGCGAGAGCGATGCGTCCGATGTGCTGGGTGTTGGCGGGCGTGGAGAGATGCGCCTCCGCAAAATCGAGGCCGCGGGTGACCTTCCCGGCCTGATGCTCGACCCATTTCGCCTCGCGCCTGTCCTCGGCGCGGAAGCGGCCCTCGTAAACCTGGAGCAGCGCGGCATCCATGATCCCGTCGGCGAGCGCCTGCTCGCGCAGCGCCTCGAAGCGTCCCCAGCCGGTCGGGATCACGCCACCGCCGCCGGCGAGATCGTCCAAATAGTCCACGATCACGCGGGAATCGTACAGGGTCTCGCCGTTCTCGAGGATCAGGGTCGGGATCTTGCCGAGCGGGTTCTGCGCCCGCAGCGAGTCGTTCGGATCGAGGGTGTCGGCGTCGACGATGGTGATGCGGTCCGAAAGACCGAGCAGCGCCGCGCTGATCTTGACCTTGCGGCCGAAGGGCGAGGCGGGTGACGAGCGAAGCGTGATCATGGGGAAACTCCTGGCGAGATCCCCTCTTCTTGCCGAAGCGTGGCCGCCGCTCAATGGCTAGTGGCGGGACGCCAGCCCTGCGCGGGGGACAACACCCTCACTCGGCCGTGCCGAAGCGCTCCACCCGATAGGCCCCGTAGCCCGCACGGGCGAGGCGATCGGCGAGGGCCGGCAGCAGGACCTCGGCTTCGTCCCGCAAGGTCCAGGGCGGGTTGACGACGAACAACCCGCATCCGTTGAGGCGAGCGGGGTCGTCGGGCTGGTCGATGAACAGTTCGAGGCGAAGCCCGGGACGCGGGCATTCCGCATGGAGGGCTTTCGTCACCGCGTCCACGGGGGCAAGGTCCTTGATCGGATACCAGGCCGCGTAGGTGCCCGTCGGCCATTTGCGAACAGCCTTGAGGAGTTCGGCGCCGAGCCGCTCCAGCTCGTTCGGTTCCTCGAAGGGCGGGTCGATGAGGACCAATCCGCGCTTCTCCTTCGGCGGGATGAGCGAGTGCAGCGCGACCCAGGCGTCGAGGTGGAGCACCTTGAGGTTCGCGACCGCATTGTAGCGTTCGCTCAAGGTGGCGTGGTCGCGCGGATGCAGTTCGACGAACACGCCCTGATCGCTGCGACGGAGCATCTCGCGAACGATGGCCGGCGAGCCCGGATAGGTTTTCGGCCCCTGACGGGCGCGCACCGCCTCGACGACGGCGCGATAGGGCGCGAGTATCTCCTCGGCTCCCGGCGGCAGGGGCGTGTCGAGACGTCCGATCCCTGCAGCCCATTCGCCCGTGCGCTGCGCCGCGTCGGACGAGAGATCGTACAGGCCGATGCCCGCATGGGTGTCGATCACGCGCAGGGGCGCTTCCTTACGCTGGAGGTACGCGAGGATGCGCACCAGCAGCGCGTGCTTCATCACATCCGCGAAATTGCCGGCGTGAAAGGCGTGGCGGTAGTTCATCGGGGCCGGTCAGCGCGGGGCCGGCACGGCGATCTCGCCCGCCCGGCAGGCATCCCGGTCCACCTCGGGACAGGCGCGAAAACCGCGCAGATCGCGGTTCAGGCAGATGCGGATCTCCTGAAGAATCTGCCGGCGGCACTGCACTGCCATCATCTCGGGCCTCAAACCCGGATTGGCCTCTGCGAAAGCGCGCTCGATGTCGAGCGGCACGGCTCTCGTGGGCGAGGCCGGAGCGTTCAGCCGATCCGGCACCCGGACGAGTTCGCGCGCGCGGCGCACATCGCGGAAGTAATCGGCAGGACTGCCACCGGCGCAGCTCCCATGCTTGCGCCACTGGTAGCGGGCGAGGCCTTCATCGGGAAACAGGCCGGCCGCTTCTGCCAGAGCCGGGCGGGAGGGGTTGCGCCCCTCGGGCTCGCAGAAGCTCGGGTAGCCCCGCTCGAATTGCGGCCACAGGCCATGGACCACGAAGCCGAGACCGGCACCGGCGGCGCATTGCTCGCGGCCCTTCGCGTCACCTTCCGCCTCACAGAAGCCCGGCGACCAGGAGAGGGCCAGTACATAGAAATCGAAGGCGCCGGCGGGCGCGCCCCGCCGTTCGGAGGGCTGCGCGGCGGCGGAGCCGGCGAGGAGGAGGGCCGCGACGGCGGCCCCGATCCGCATCAAGGCCGGGCCTGCCTGCAGCCCGGCGCGAAGCCGTAGTTCCGGTCGAGCCCGGTGATGCACCATTCCGTGCCCCACACCGCGCCGACGGTGCCGAGGTCCTCGCGCACCGAGAAATCGATCCGGCGCTTGTGGCCGTCGGAGACCACCACTGTGCCGGAGCAGAACCGGCGCGGGATATAGTCGAGCCCCCAAGGGCGCCAGGCGAGCTGACGCACACGCTCGTAGCTCACGATGCGCAGGCTGGAATTCCAGAACCGGTCCTCGCGGGTGGCGAACCGGTCGGCAATGTCGGCGAGCACGGCGGGGTCGTTGCAGGCCGGGATGCGGGCGTCGAAGGGCACCTCGCGCCGCTCCGCCGGCTCGATCTCCCGGGCGAAGGAAGCCGTGCCGAGGGCCTGTAGAAGAACGAGCCCCGCGCCGAGGGCAAAGGCGAGCCGCATGCGATTCTCCACAACCGCGACCGAAAAACGTTCGCGGACCATGTGGGGAGAGGCCCGACCGGTCAAGGCTTCGGGGGCTCCGGGCGGCCGTTCTAGTAGAGGGTGTGGCCGTTGAGGATCATCGGCCCGCGGTCGGGGGCTTGCGGCCCGCGGTAGGGGTCTGACGGCAGCGGCAGGCCCGCGGAGGCGGCGGGCGCCCGGTAGGGGTCGGGGGGCACGGGAGCGCTCGCCGGCGGGCGGTAGGTTTGCTGGCCCGAGGCATAGACCGGCGCTTGAGGCTGACTTGCGGTGCGCGCCGGCGAACGCGAGCCCGCATCGACCGGCGCGTCCTCCTCGTAATCGATGGGCGCAAGGTCCGCCGACAGGGCCTGTGCCACCGGAACGCCGGGCTCGATGCGCGGGGTGATGTTCAGCCGGGGCTTGCAGATGCGCCGCTCGCCGCGCGGGTCGTGCCGGGCGAGATCGATGTGGAAGTGGTCGTAGTGGAAGGCGTCGGCGCCGGGCCCCAGCACGGTCGTGAAGTACCGGCAGGCTCCCAGGAACACCTCGCGCAGAAACTCCTGGTCGACCGGGTCTCCGCGCCAGCCCTTCACGACGCTGATCTCGCGCCCGTCGGCGAGCTGGAAGCCCATCACGTCCATGGCGTTGCCGAAGGCGTGCTCGGAATATTTGGCACCGCGCTGGTTGTTGCGCGGCCGGCAGGCGTAGGAGCCGGCGCGAAGGTCGGCCACCGGCGTGCCGTAATAGAGCAGTGCGGCCGGCTTCACGATCTCCTCGACCCAGGCGTCGATGGTGGCGATCGCGGGACAGGCGAGCGTCGCCTGCTTCGACAGGCCGACGGTGCCGCCGGCGAAGGCCGCGACCGCAAAGGGATAATCCATTCCGCAGGCGCCGGGCCCGTCGATCTTGGATGTGCGGGACATGTAGGCGGACGGCTGGACGAGATTGGCCTTGAGGCAGGCTTCCTCGGCTTGCGCGCGCCAGGGTTCGCGCTGTTCGAAACGGAACAGCCCGCATCCGGTCAAACCCAGTCCCACTAGCGTGAGGGTGATGAACGCAACGAACCCACGGCGCATCCCGGGACCTTGCACCGCCGCTCGTAAATGTTTGGTCAATCGGCTGAAATTTTCGCGAGCGCCGGGGCGAGTATCCGGCGACGGGTGATCGTTCAGGTGCCTGTGCAGGGCCTCTGGCGCCGTGCTAGGAGGCGCGGGCTGACACGGACCCGCCATGCTCTCCCTTCTCGACCTCCTCTCCCGCATCGATGCCGGCACGCTCACCCCCGAGGGGGCGGTGCGCCTCTCCCGCGACGCCATCGTGCAGGGGGACGACAACATCCGCGCCTTCGTGACCGTGGATTTCGCCGCCGCCGTGCAGACGGACGGGCCGCTGCGGGGCATCTCGGTCGGCGTGAAGGACATCGTCGATACCGCCGACATGACGACCGAATGCGGATCGCCGATCTATGCGGGCTGGCGGCCCAAGGCCGATGCGCCCCTGGTCGCCCTTGCGCGACGGGCCGGCGCGACGATCATCGGCAAGACCACGACGACACCGTTCGCCTATCTCGACCCCACCGAGACCCGCAATCCGCGCAATCCGGCCCATACGCCGGGCGGGTCTTCCGCCGGATCGGCAGCGGCGGTCGGAGCCGGGATGATCCCCCTCGCCATCGGCACGCAGACCGGCGGATCCGTCATCCGCCCGGCCTCCTTCTGCGGCGTCGCGGCCGTGAAGCCCTCCTACCGGGTGCTGCCGACGGTGGGGGTGAAAGCCTTCTCCTGGTCTCTCGACACCCCGGGGCTCTTCGCCGCCACCGTCGCGGACGCGGCCTATGCGCTGGCCGCGATCACGGGCCGGGACGAAGTGCGCGTCGACCGGCGCACACCGGCGGCCCCGCGCATCGGCGTCGTGACCCAGGACTTTGCCGGCGCGCCGGACGCCGCGAGCAGCGCCGCCCTCGATGCCGCGGCTCGCGCCGTCGAGCGGGCCGGAGCGAGCGTGCGCTCCGTCGCGCTGCCGCCGATCCTCGCCGAGGCCTTCGAACTCCATCCCACGATCCAGAACGTGGAGGCGCGGCAGGCGCTTGCCTGGGAATACGACCACCACCGAGACGCCCTCCCCCCGCTGCTGCGCGCACTCCTCGACGAGGCGCAGACGATCCCGCTTGCGGCCTACGACGATGCCCGCGGCACGGCCCATCGCGCCCGCGGCGCGCTCGGCCAGGCCTTCGCGGATTGCGATGTGCTCCTCACCTTCTCGGCTCCGGGTGCCGCGCCGCCCAGCCTCGCCTCGACGGGGCAGGCGCGCTTCAACCGGCTCTGGACCCTGATGGGAAGCCCCTGCGTGAACGTGCCCGGGCTCATCGATCCGGCAGGCCTTCCGGTCGGGGTGCAGGTGGTGGCCCCCTTCGGCAGGGACGAGGTGGCGCTGGAAGCCGCAAGCTTTATCGAGGCCGCCTTGCGCAGCGTCCAGTAAAGGCCGCGTTCACAGACCTTTTTACGGGCCGGTTTTGCTGAAGCCCGGCAACGCTTTAACGGGGAAGTAACCTTTGACATTGAGTAAGCGCGCCTCGCCTGCCCGTTTTACAGGCTTCCCGGCCTCCGAGCGTTTTGTTAGCCTCGCGTGGAGGTTCAGACAGGGAGGTGCTGGATGGGCCTGTTGATGAAGTTCAATTTGGCTTCTAAGCTCAATATCGCGGCGATCTGCGCATCGCTCGCCTTCGTAGGCGCCATCGTGTTCGGCGTCTTCTGAGAAGGGTTACCCGGCAGGGTTGTGGGCGTTTGGGTTCGGTCGGTTTGTATTGAAGGGATTCGAGACCCCTTATTTTGAGCTCAAGCCGCCGGGCAGCCGGCGGCTTTTTGCATGGGGTGCCGGGCCGAGCGCGTCAGGATTCCGGGCAGGGGCGGTCGGTTGGTGTCCAGGACATCACGTTGGTTTCCATCCGGCATTCGGCGAGCTGGCCGCGGCCGGCGACGCGCATGCAAATGGTCTCGCCCGGTGCGAAGATCCGGCCCTGCGCCCGGCAATAGCAGTCGAGGGGGTTGTGACCCGGCGCCTGCGTCTGATGCACCATGGGCCGCTCATGGGCCCCGGCGGGGGCCGAGAGGATCCCGAAGGCGAGCAGCGCGAGCGCGGCCCTGAGCGGCTTCAGTCTCGGAGCTGGCGTCAGGTGCATGCAGGCCTCCCGCTTGGAGGCCCATGGTCCGCCGGGGGCGGAGTCCCGTCAAGCGGACAACGCGCCGCTCGAGGCGGAACCCCATTGGGCATGGGCCCGCCGCTGGAGGGCGGAGTCCCGTCAAGCGGACGGTGTGCCGCTCCACCGCTCCGCCGCAGCGTCGTCCGTGTCCTTGGCCTCGACCCAGGTGCCGGTGCTGCCGTCCAGGAGGTGTTCCCGCTTCCAGAACGGGGCCCGCGTTTTGAGATAATCCATGAGGAACTCGGCCGCCTCGAAAGCGGCGCGGCGGTGGGCCGAGGCCGTGACCACGAGCACGATGTTCTCGCCCGGCCGAATCTTTCCGAAGCGGTGAATCACCGTTGCGCCCTGAAGCGGCCAGCGCGCCGCGGCTTCGCCGGCGACCCGCGCGAGCTCGGCTTCGGCCATGCCGGCGTAATGTTCGAGTTCGAGCGCGGCGAGCCGCCCGCCCTCGTCGCGGCAAAGCCCCGTGAAGGTCGTGACCGCGCCGATGTCGCGCCGGCCTCGGCTTAAAGCCGCGATCTCGGCCGCGACGTCGAAATCCTCCGCCTGGACGTGGATCGTCGGTGTCATCGAGGCTAACCGCCCGTCATCGGCGGGAAAAACGCGATCTCGCGCGCCGTGCCGATGGCGGCGTCCGGCTTCACATGGGTGTGGTTGATGGCGGCGCGCACCACGCCCTCGTTCTCGAAGGCGTACTCGTATTCCTCGCCTCGCGTCTTGAGCCAGCGCACGAGGTCCGCGACGGTCGCGATGCCGGAGGGGAGGTCTACCTCCTCCTCGGGCTTGCCGATGCGCTCGCGCACCCAGGCGAAATAGACAAGTTTGACGGTCATCGCGGTTCCGTGGCGGGCTTCAGTCCATCAGGTGACCGATGCCGCTCCTGAAGTAATCCCAGCCCGTATAGATGGTGAGGAGCGCGGCGATCCACAGGAGGCCGATGCCGATCGCCACGGTGCCGGGCAGGACGTCCTCGCCCGCGGGGCCGGCGATCAGGAAGCCCACGGCCACGAGCTGGAGCGTCGTCTTCCACTTGGCGACGCGGCTCACGGGCACGCTGACCTTCAACTCGGCCAGGAACTCCCGCAGCCCCGAGACCAGGATTTCGCGGCAGAGGATCACGATGGCGGCCCACAGGTGCCAGCTCGTGATCGTCTTGTCGGCCACCAGCATGAGGAGGCAGGCGGCCACCAGAAGCTTGTCGGCGATGGGATCGAGCATGCGCCCGAGCGCCGATTGCTGAGCATAGGCCCGAGCGAAATAGCCGTCGAGGTAGTCGGTGATCGCGGCCGCCACGAAGATCGCAAGCGCGAACCAGCGCGACCAGCGATCCTCCGGCCAATAAAGCAGCGCCACCACGACGGGAACGGCAACGAGCCGGCCGTAGGTGAGCAGGTTCGGAAGGCTGAGAGCCTTCGACCGAGGCGAGGGAACGGCTGAGCTCATCGTCGGGGCAGGAAACATGCCGAGGCTCGGTGCGTCAACCTCGCGAGCCCGCTTAAGCTTCCTCGCGGCGGGAGAGGGCTAACCGCGTTCGTGAAAGAAATCGTACACCGCCCGGGCCGTGGCGGCGTTGACGCCCGGCGCCTTCATCAAGTCTTCGAGAGCCGCGCGCTGGATCTGCTTCACGGTGCCGAAATGGTGCAGGAGCGCCCGCTTGCGGGTCGGGCCGATGCCGGGAATCTCGTCCAGCGGGTTCTTGACCATCTCGCGCTTGCGCTTCGCCCGGTGCGCCCCGATGGCGAAGCGGTGGGCCTCGTCCCGCAGGCGCTGGACGAAATACAGCGCCGGGTCCCGGGGCGGCAGCTTGAAGGGGGGCTCCCCCGGCTTGAAGAAGGTTTCGCGCCCCGCATCGCGGTCGCGTCCCTTGGCGATGCCGATGAGCGCCACGTCGCGCTCCGACACGCCCACCTCCGCGAGCGCCTGCCGGGCCGCCTCGAGCTGCCCCTTGCCGCCGTCGATGAGGACGAGGTCGGGCCAGGACGGGAAGGCGTCGTCCTCTTCCCTCTCCCCCGGAGGGAGAGGGTGGCCCTGCGAAGCAGGGTCGGGAGAGGGAGAAGTCGGGCCACCGCCCTCAGAGTCGTGCCGCTGCACCATTGCTGCGAGAGTGGCACTCACAGCCCCCTCTCCCGGCTCGCTGCGCTCGCCACCCTCTCCCTCCGCAAGTCGGGTGTTCCCGACTTGCGCATCCTGAGGCGGACCTCGGGTCAACCCGAGGTCCGAGGAAGAGGGTTTGGGCTCCTCCTTCACGAGCCTGGCGAAGCGACGCTTCAGCATCTCCTTCATCATGCCGTAATCGTCGCCGGGCTTGAGGTCCTCGGACTTCATGTTGAAGGTGCGGTAGTGCTGCTTCATGAAGCCGTTGGCGCCCGCGACCACCATGGCGCCGACCGCGTTGGTGCCCATGATGTGCGAGTTGTCGTAAACCTCCACCCGCCGGGGGGAGCGCTCCATGCCGAACGCCTGCCCGAGCGAGATCAGGAGCTTTTGCTGCGAGGCCGTGTCGGCCAGGCGACGGCCCAGCGCCTCCTTGGCGTTGCGCAGCGCGTAATCGATGAGCTGGCGCCGCTCGCCACGCTTCGGCGCATGGATTTCGACCCGGGCTTCGGTGCGCGTGGAGAGTGCCGCGGCGAGCAGTTCCGCGTCGTCGATGTCGTGCGACAGCAGGACGATTTTCGGCGCCGGCTTGTCGTCGTAGAACTGCGCCACGAAGGAGCCCAGCACCTCCTCCTTCGACATGGTCTTGTCGGCCTTCGGAAAGTAGGCGCGGTTGCCCCAGTTCTGCCAGTTGCGGAAGAAGAACACCTCGATGCAGAACTGGCCCGCCTGCTCGTCCAAGGCGAACACGTCCGCCTCTTCCACGGATTGCGTGTTGACGCCCTGCACGCCCTGGATCGCGGAGAGCGCGGCGAGGCGATCGCGGTAGCGCGCGGCGCGCTCGAATTCGAGTTCTTCCGCGGCCTGCTGCATTTCGGCGGTGATGCGCTCCTTCACGGCGTTCGACTTGCCGGCGAGGAACGCGCGCGCTTCCGAGGCGAGGTTCTGGTACTCGGCGATCGGAATCTCCTGCGTGCAGGGCCCGGAGCAGCGCTTGATTTGGTAGAGCAGGCACGGGCGCGTGCGGTTCTCGTAGAAGGAGTCGTTGCACGAGCGGAGCAGGAACGCGCGCTGGAGCGCGTTCACGGTGCGGTTCACGGCCCACACGCTCGCGAAGGGCCCGTAGTAATCGCCCTTGCGCTTTCGCGCGCCGCGATGCTTCACGATCTGCGGCGCCTCGTGGTCCGCGGTGAGCAGGATGTACGGGAGCGACTTGTCGTCCCGCATGAGCACGTTGTAGCGGGGCTTGAGCTGCTTGATGAGGTTGGCCTCGAGCAGCAGTGCCTCGGTCTCGGTGGCCGTGGTGACGAACTCCATGGAGGTCGTCTGGCCGATCATGCGGGCGATGCGGTTCGAATGCGCCTGGCCGCGGGCGTAGGAGCCCACGCGGTTCTTCAGGTTCTTGGCCTTGCCGACATAGAGTACGTCGCCCCTCGCATCCAGCATGCGGTAGACGCCGGGGCTGTTCGGCAGGGTGGTCCAGAAGCGGCGGATCACCTCCGTGCCGCGCTCGACGGAGTCTGGGTTCACCTCAAGGTCAAGCTCGACCTCGGACCCGCCCTCCGCGACGACCGAATCGTCCTCATCGTCGCCCATGATGTCCGGCGGCACGTCGTTGTAGGTGTTGCGATTCATCGGGGGAAGATAGGAATCGGGGAGTCGCGAGGGAAGGACCCCGTCCTCGCGGCGGATACGCCTTCGCCCTCGCCACCTGTGTAGGTGCGAGGCATGGCCTTGTGTGGTGGCCTTGTGCCCTGGTGGGGGCACGGGGCCATGCAGCCCCGGCCAAGCCGGCGGCGGGGGTAGTCAGGGAGGGAGGGCACCGGACGAGCGGTGCCGCACGCGCCCCGTGCACGATGATCTCACAGGCGCCAGCCCCGCGCTTCGGCAGGTCTGCTGGTCGTCTCAGA
>JAESFT010000251.1_pt1 | contig 47826 bp, 48 predicted proteins | sample 9269451 | NCBI WGS metagenome assembly JAESFT01 (sample SAMN14502557, study PRJNA617106) | algae metagenome | isolation source: Scytonema hyalinum WJT4-NPBG1 and co-occurring heterotrophs from well... | place: USA: Mojave Desert, Joshua Tree National Park, California | collected 2006-05-25
CGGCGGAACGAACCATGCGGCTGATCCAGTGGGAGCGGGCACCAATGGCACGCGCCGCGCACCCGCAGGAGGATCACCTCATCCCCTTGATGGCAGCCGTCGGCGCGGCTGAGGATGAGCAGGTCGCCCTTGTCTATCACCAGAAAGATTTTGGCGGCGGCATCACCGCTTCCAGCTTCCGCTTCGGCGCCCTGCCGAACCAGACCACAACCGGATGACAGGAGAGGATAGGATGTCCAAGCTCGACAAGTGGCGGCCTCAAGCGCTTGCTGCCCTTCGCATTATGACGGCGCTGCTGATGCTGCAGCATGCGACCATGAAGTTCTTCGCTTTCCCAGGACCGATGCCGATGCCCGGCCCACTGCCCGGCATCATCGTTGCGGCCGGTGTCATTGAGCTCGTGACGGGCGTGCTGATCGTCCTTGGCCTGTTCACCCGGCCGGCGGCGTTCCTCGCGTCCGGTACCATGGCAGCCGCCTACTTCCTCGGGCACGCCGCCCAAGGCTTCTTCCCGGTCCTCAACCAGGGCGAAGCTGCCATCATGTTCTGCTTCGCGTTCTTCTACCTGATCTTTGCTGGTCCGGGCGCCTGGAGCCTTGACGCGCTCAGGAGCCGTCGCAAGCACGAAGACTAACGTCACTGTGTGTCTTTCGAGCCGCTGCCGACCTATGTTCGGTGGCGGCTCTACCTGTTGAGCGTCCGCTTTCCACCCATTGCGGAAGTTGAGGTGCCTGCGTGGACTATCGGATCAATCTGCGCCTGTTCTTTCCACCGTCGGGGAGTATCTAGCTCGCTGTCATTCGAGGACTGGTGAGTTGCGGGTCGTGCTGATGTTGTGTTTCCGGGCACTCGTGCTGACGTTGGTGGGTTGCGTCGCGCTGCCGGCCGCCGCCCAGAGCCCTATCGAGATCGGCAAAGCGTATGACATCGCATCGCGTGCCCTAGGCGAGCATCGGACAGTGAATGTGGTCCTGCCGCCGAGCTACGCCAAAACACCAGAGCGACGCTATCCAGTGCTCTACCTGATTGACGGCGGGATCGACCAAGATCTGCTGCACGTAGCCGGCGTGGTTCAGCTTGGCGCGATGTGGGGGCGATCGGCCGAGGCCATCGTCGTCGGTATTGAGACAAAGGATCGGCGCAAGGAACTGGTCGGCCCCACTAAGGACCCGGATCTGTTGAAACGCTTTCCCACTGCCGGCTCCTCCTCTAAGTTTCGTGAGTTTCTGAAGACCGAGGTGAAACCGCTAGTCGAGCGAACCTATCGCACCGGTGAGCGGAGCGCCGTGTTGGGCGAGTCACTTGCGGGTCTGTTCGTCATAGAGACGTATCTCACAGACCCAGAATTGTTCGACGCTTACGGCGCTATCGATCCAAGCTTATGGTGGGATAAGGAAGCGCTGTCCCGGACGGCTATCGGGCGGGTGAATGCGCGCCACAAAGGTCGGTCGCTGTTCCTAGCGATCGCAAAGGAACAATTGGAAGAACCTTCCGCCAGCCAACGATTGATCTCCGCGATCCGCAACCAGGGGCTGCCGAACTGCGAGCTCCGGCGCTCCGACCTGACTCACGCTACGATCTATCAGCAGCTGACACCCCAAGCAGCTCAGTATCTTTTACCGCCCTCTAAGCCGCCAGCACTCGCATTCGGCTTTAATCTCGCATGCACAAACAAGTAGCAGCAGGAGCACGAGCACCGCGCATGTTGCGGATATTGCCCTGAGTGTCCGCTTCCCCCCTAGTGGGGATTCGGCGGCTCACCTTTTGCACGTTCTCGCTCCGCCCATTGCCGCCGCCACAGACGCATTGCGATCTCATCGTCGCGGGCAATCTCCAACTGCCGGTAGATGCAGCTGAGCGCATGATCGGCTGCCGAGAAGCGCCAAATGCCTTCAGCGCCAAGCGCCTTCCAGAGATCATCGTACGGCTTACGATCGCCCGGCCGCAGGCTCCACAGGTAGGCGAGCGCAAACCGCACCGCGAGCGTCCGGCGCGGCGCTCTGACCCGGCATTCCTGGACCGCTTCCTCCAAGGCCATGAGCGCCTTTGCACGCAGCTGAGGGGAGGTGAATGCCACTTTGTTCTTCTGGAACAAAGGTGGTATATCATTCAAGCCGCGAGCGGACGGTCACGCGGCAGAATGGGGGCAGGCAAATGAGCACCACCGCATCGGAGTCGAAGAAAACGCTGCCGCCGGAACACATGGCGCAAATGGCGCTGAACCCTTGTGTGACCGCTGCCGCAACCGTCATCGCCTTTAGCAAGCGATCGTTTGGCGAGGTGGATATACAGACGACCTACGAAGCCCTTCAGAAGGAGGCCAAGAAGGTCCGGGCAGGCGACCTAGGCGGGGTTGAGGACATGCTGGTGGCTCAGGCCAGCGCGCTCAACAGCATCTTCCTCGACCTGGCCAGCCGGGCGCAGGTGAACATGGGCGAGTATATCAATGCAGCCGATCGCTACATGAAGCTGGCCCTGAAGGCGCAAGGACAGTGCCGGGCGACGCTGGAGACCTTGGCAGCCGTCAAGAACCCGCCGCTTGTTGTCGCCAAACAGGCGAACATCTCCACCGGGCCGCAGCAGGTGAACAACGGCGTGGCGCATTCCGCACGGGCGGAAGAAAAATCAAATCAGCCAAGCGGACTATTGGAGGCAGGCAGTGGCGAACGGCTGGACAGCGGAACGACGGGCGCAGCAATCGGCGGCAATCCGGCGCTGGAGCCCGTGGGAGCGCTCAACGGGGCCGCGCACCACTGAAGGTAAGGCGATCGCCAGCCGCAACGCCTACAAGGGAGGCAGGCGCGATAAGCTGAGAGCGGACATCGCCTACATGAAGGCTATGATCCGGCAGCTAAAGGTGGACGAGCTGGAGGGTATCTAAGCCGACGGGCGCGAATGTCCGCTAAGGGTGGTTGGCGGACGTTCGACCGCCGCTAACCAGCGAGGCACTGAGGTGGCGAACATTTAGCTTCAGGAGAGGCTCTGCGCGCTCCAGTTTAGGGGCCCTTCGGGCAGCCCTCTGCGCTCTCTGGTTCAAAGGTTTAACCGCTGAGTGAGGCAGGGGTTCAGAGACGGTCAGGTTCGTTCCTCGCAGCCTCTTGTCCATAGCAATCTTCCGATCTGCAGTTGCACCGTGCACCTCGCTTGGTGAACCCTCGCAAGACCTGCTTGTTCGGTCCGCCTCGATGATGGTGATTGGTGACCGGCTGGCGCTCGGCGATTAGTTCGGCTTCCCTCAACCGTGCTCGTGCAGGGCATTGATGAACTTCCAGGATGACCACCTCGACATCCCGCTCACCGACATGATCTTTCCAGGCGGCACCCCGCTCCGGTCGAACAGCTCTACCGTATGTGCCTGAACCGTTGTGGAAGACCTGTTCCTCTCCGGGGAAGCGATGGCCGTAGACAACTTGAGGTTCGAGCAAGGTACCGGGGGCGAGATACATCCGTGGCATAAAAAGTGTTGTCCCGCTTGAGAGTGTCTGGTGCTTTACGCTGTCTAACTGAAAAGGCGCCGTTGCCGCATGCCTGAAAATAACAAGAGCTTTGAGAGCCTTCGGCGGCGGATTTTGGATGAGCCGATCTATGCGTCTAATGGACGCCACACTGGACGGCTGTGGAGAGTAGCCGAGAACGTCCGTGCTAATGCGCAGAGGGCCTCATGTGACGACCGATTGCTACACCTTCTATCTAGAATAGGGGTATTTAGCCGGGGATTGGCGCACGATCTGCGCAGTGGCCACACATCTGTTGAAGACACCGCCAAACTCCTCGATCAGCTCGCCGACCTCGGGGACCTCTCGTTCGACGAATGGCTTCACGGAACATAAGACTAGATGCCTCAGGAAAGGCGAAATGAGGCTTTCCGCTTCACAGCCACTCTCGAACCCTTGCCCTTGCCGCCTTCCAGGCTGGAGGCTTCAGGAAGCAGCAGTTCATGCCGACGAACAGCGGTGTTGCCGAGCACGTCTATGGGTGGTTAGCGGGCGTTCAGCCGCCGCTACCAGCGTGCACTGAAGTGGCGTATATCCCAGTTGTCGTACTGCTCCTGGTTCCGCCACGGCACGCCAGCTACTTCTAGCGATGGGATTAGTGATCGACACGCCGATGCAAAGTTGGCGATGAGCTGTGTGACGGAGGCGGTCTGCACTACAGGCTACGCCTAGGGCCGCAGCTGCAATGTCCGCAATGGGTGGAAACCTGACATTCTAATCGACGTCTCGCAGCCGCCATTTGCCTTTCGTTTGGACCAGCAGGAATGTGCCAGAACGCAGAACAAAGCCCCCTTGCAGATACCTGACGCGCAACTCGCAACCCGACTGAACGGCCCTCAGAAACTGATGGTGTGGCAAGTTGGGACGAAGGCGCACATCGCCTCCTTGGTATGGAGCACCTTTCTCCGCCATACGAACTTGTAAGGCCGCTGCGGCACCTGCAGGAAGGTCCGCCATCCGCTCGTATGTCGCTCGCCGCTTTGACGCGCATGCTCCCGACCCTTGCGCATCAGCCGCAGGATGAAATGCTAGCCCGACCATTGCTAAAACGATCGGAAGCCTCATCCTAGGAAGGTTAGCTCCGTTTCGAACGTCTGCAATGGGTGGAAAGCAGACTTAGCGTTGCACGGCCCAGTTAGCTGAGCGACGAAACTGACCGTTGGTGCGGCTGGTCGTACCTTGCCCGAGAGCTGCTAAATGGCTCTCGGGATCGGCTCGCACGTTCAGGGCGCATGACAATCCACTTCACCTGCCGCGGCCGGGGAAAACCGCTCGTTCTAGTCCACGGCCTCGGTAGCACCAGTCGAGCTTGGTGTCTCGTCACGCTAGCGCTTGCTCGCGATCGAGAGGTTATCACGCTCGACCTGCCGGGTCACGGTGACAGCCCTGCTGAGCCAGGCAGTGGCACCTTTGAAGGCTTGGCTGAAAGCCTTGAAAGATGGCTGAAGGCCGAGGGGCTCACCAGCGCTGACCTGGTCGGCAGCTCCTTGGGGGCTCGGCTGGTGCTCGAGATGTCCAGACGGGGTCAGTCCGGGGCAGTGGTCGCACTTGATCCGGGCGGCTTTTGGGAGGGGTGGGAGCGCCACTTCATCAAAAGCTCCCTTGCAGCTTCTGTCGTGCTGCTCCGCTCGATACGACCTGTTCTGCCGGTGATGGCGCACAACCCATTCGCCAGATCCATGCTGCTCGCCCAGCTCTGTGCCAGGCCGTGGGAGCTCAATGGCAATCTGGTTGAGGTCGAACTGCAGAGCTTCGCGGACACACCCAACTTTGACGCCTTGGTGGACGATCTTGCCTATGGGCCGAAGCAAGAGGGCCCAGCGGCGCCTGGATCAGGCTCGATCACCATCGGGTGGGGCCGGCACGACCGGCTTTGTTTTCCTGCGCAAGCATTCCGAGCTCAGGATGCCTTTCCGGGATCACGCGTGGTGTGGTTCGAACGCAGTGGCCATTTTCCGATGTGGGAGGAGCCAGAAGAGACGGTCAGGATCATCAAACAGGGAATCGCTTGAGGTGAGCCGTCCGGCATTTCACGATCCTGTGTTCAGGTTTGTGCTTCAAGCTGAGCTTTTGCCGTGGAGAAGTTGCCATGGAGAAGCTTATGCACCTGGTCGTAACTGTGCCCGCTACCATGCTTGGTTGGGCAGCAATCCGCAGGGCTGAAGCACGGGATAACTTGGGCCAGATGACGTTCGCCGAACGCGTACGGCAGCTCGCAGGATGTTTCTAGCTAAGGTGGAGATCAGAAGGCTGGAGAGGGCATGATGCTGACACTACTTGCCACAGCCTTGGCTGCTACATCGCCAACCGCTGATCAGGAGGCAGTCCGAAGCGCCATCGTGGCGGGTGCCGAAGCATGCAGCGCGGGGAACACCGAAGGCTCGATGGCTTCGGTCGATCGAGATCTGGTCTTAAGCTATCCGGATGCGAACGATCGGACCTTCGATGGCCTGGCTGCCGGGTATGCCCGTCTTTGCAGACGTGAGGGCGACAACACGGTTGTTTCAACCACGCCGGAGTTTGAAGAAATCGCCGTCAATGGCGATGTCGCAATAGCGCGGCTCATCTGGAAGACACGTCTCCGCGGCATGCCAGAAGGTGCATTTCGTAAGATGCGCGACTTCCAAGTATGGAGGCGGACGCCGGATGGTTGGCGCTTCTGGCGTGGCGTTCACTGGCAGTACTCGGATGAACGCCCGCGATAATCGGCATTATCCACAACAACGCGGTCGCTGGAGAACGCCTTGCGTGTGCAAGCGACAACGCACAGACTTCTGAACAGTTCCAGCCGTTGCGGTAACGGATCGCTCGGAACGAATCGACTTCGATCCGGTTCGATCCGCCATGCTCGACAGCAGTGACCTTCGAAAGCAAGCGCGACTCGCGCGCCGACTAGCGGAGCAGACCTATTCAGAGGCGGGAAGAGAGGAGTTCCTCAGCATCGCTGGCCAGTGCGAACGCGAGGCGGACAGCCTTGATAGCCAAGAGCTGCATCTCGGAAGTGATGAAGATCAGCGGCGGATCGGCGGAAGCGATCGGTCAACCAAGCACCGGACGGTGATCCGAGGCGATAATCCATTCGCCTCCTTTTCGCGTTAGCCGGAGCCTGAGAGCGGCGGGGCTGCCTGTCGTTTCAGACGTCGCTCTCAACCTCCTGTGTTCAAGGAACGGGGTTGATCTAGCGGGGCGTTGAGCCTGTCGCGCTCCGGTGCGCTACGCGGCACAAAGCACTGCGGCCTACTTGCTAACGGGACGGTCCTCATCGATAGGCGGCAGGGGGGCGGGGGGATCGTACCACCGGAGTAGCTTTGACCGACACAGGCGCTGCCTCACACTTGAACCTCCCCGCCTATGCGCGTGACGTTCTCGAAAACATGTCAGAGGCCTTCTTCCTACTGGATCAAGAGTTCCGGCTTCTGGACGTAAACAGGGCTGCGCTTTCCCTCGACGGGCGTTCGAAGGATGAACTTGTCGGCCGAACACTGTGGGAGCTGACGCCAGGTTTAAAAGACTCCGATTTGGGCAAGCTCTTCCAATGGGTCATGTTGCACCGCGAGGAGCGCATCGCGACGCATCATCAGGAATGGGAGGATGGGCACAGTGCCTGGCTGCAGTCTCGTATTGTCCCTGTTCAGGCTGGGGTCGCCGCGTTTTACCGTGACGTCTCAGCAGAGTTGTCTGCTCAGGAAGAGCTGCGGGACACCAGCCGTCGCCTGGACGCTATTCTAAGCAATACCAGAATGGCGGTGTTCCTCATGGATCATCGGCAGCAGTGCATCTATGCGAATGCCGCTGCCGAGGCGCTAACCGGCTATACCTTCGAACAGATGCGTGGGCGGCCGCTTCACGATGTCGTCCACCACACAAAGCCGGACGGATCGCACTACCCGCTGGAAGAATGCCCCATCGATCGTGCCTTCCCGGAACGGGCGCACATGCAGGGCGAGGAGATCTTTGTCGCGCCGGACGGCAGCTTCTACCCTGTCGCGTTCACGGCAAGCCCACTCCTTGATCAAAGCGGAACCCCAGTGGGCACCGTGATTGAGGCTCGAAACATCGAACAGGAGAAAGCGAAGCAAGCGCAGTTCGATGTGCTTAATCAGACTGGCGAAGCTTTAGCTGCGGAGCTCGATCTCAACCGAATCGTTCAAATGGTTACCGATGCAGGTGTCCAGTTGAGCGGCGCTAAGTTTGGTGCATTCTTCTACAACGTCACCAATGAGGCAGGGGAGAGTCTCCTACTCTACACTCTGTCTGGCGCCGAGCGATCGGACTTCGAAGGCTTTGGCCACCCTCGCGCGACTGAGGTTTTTGCTCCGACGTTCAACGGTGAGGGAGTCGTTCGTTCGAACGACATCACGTCGGACCCCCGCTATGGCAAGAACCCGCCACATGGGGGCATGCCTCAGGGACACCTGGCCGTTCGCAGCTATCTTGCAGTCCCTGTCACCTCCCGCTCGGGTGAGGTGATCGGTGGCCTGTTCTTCGCGCATCCAGAGGCAGGCGTGTTTGGTGAGGACTCAGAGCGACTGCTCCTCGGCCTCGCTGGACAGGCGGCTGTCGCGATCGACAATGCTCGTCTGTTCGAGGCTGCACAGCGCGCCAACCAAAACTTGGAACAGAAGGTCATAGAGCGAACGCGAGAACTAGAGATCGCGAACGACGCCCTTCGGCAGAGCCAGAAGATGGAAGCGATCGGGCAGCTTACCGGCGGGATAGCGCACGACTTCAACAACCTTCTGACGGTAATCAGGGGCTCTGCCGACGTGCTCCGCCGAAGTGACCTTAGCGAGGCCAAGCGCCAGCGCTACGTCGAGGCAATATCGGACACTGCCGACAGAGCGGCTCGATTGACTGGCCAGCTATTAGCGTTCGCACGTCGGCAGGCGCTGCATCCCGAGGTGTTCGACGCTGGCCTTCGAATTACTTCCATCGCGGAAATGCTCAGGAGTGTGTTGGGTTCGCGAGTTCGCCTGGAGATAGACGCTGGGTGCTCAAACTGCTTCGTGGAGGCGGACACCGCGCAGTTCGAAACGGCAATCGTGAACATGGCAGTAAACGCCCGTGATGCGATGGACGGAGAGGGTGAGCTTAAGATCGAGATCCACCGGGTAGCTCAAGAAGAGCGTGATTTCGTGTGTGTTCAGGTCACCGACACTGGCCAAGGGATTGAGCCGGATGCCTTGAATCGAATTTTTGAGCCATTCTTCACAACGAAGGAGGTCGGCAAGGGTACCGGCTTGGGGCTGAGCCAGGTTTACGGCTTCGCAAAACAATCTGACGGAGAGATCGTCGTCGAAAGTACGGTTGGAGTCGGAACTATATTTCGACTGCTGCTCCCAGCACGTGATGACAGGCCCGACGCGAGCACCGCGTCCGAGCGGGTCAGCTCACTGCGCGCGGGCGGCAAGGTCTTGATCGTGGAAGACAATGCTGATGTTCGCGGGTTCGCAGCCGATCTACTGCATGATCTCGGTTTCGACGCTGAAGTAGCAGAATCTGGCGCTGCCGCACTGGAACGGCTTGCAGGAGGCGCCTCTTACGACGTTATCTTCAGCGACGTTGTTATGCCTGGGATGAACGGTATTCAGTTAGCCAAGGCGATACGGGAACGCTCGCCCAACATGCCGATCGTGCTCACCAGCGGCTACAGCCACGTTTTGGTTGAGGAAGGCCGTCATGGATTTCCACTGCTTCAGAAGCCGTACTCCGCCGAGGCGGTGGTGAGAGCATTGCACGAGGCTAGGGAACCGCGTGCTGTTGAAGCGTAGATGCGAAGTCAAGACGGCCGCTCACGATGCCTAAGGTTAGACGAATGGTCTGCTTCGGAGGTCTGCTAAGGGTCGCTGGCCGACGATTCGACCGGCCGCGCGGCCAATGGTCGCACGAGTGGAAAGCGGACATAGAAAGCGCCGCCAGACGTTCATTGGCGGCGCTCCCTATCAGCGTCTCCGTCGGCATTCAGGCGTAGGCGACGGACCTTCGCGCGTGACGACGTGCTGTGAAGCCCATCAGACCAAAGCCCCCGATCATCATCGCCCAAGTCGCCGGCTCGGGAACGGCCGCGTTCAGAACCACGTTGTCGAGTCCCATGCCGGCTTGCGCAGCGAAAACACTGTAGACGCGGACCCCTATCTGATTGGAGGCTGCTTGAGCGTTCAATGTGCGACGCACCCAAGTGCCACCAGCAGGGTCAGTGAAGCCCCCCGTAGCTAGCACGAGATTGCTGGAGGGGTCGTACAGATCATAGCCGATCGTGCCGCCTCGTGAGTTGGTTGCCCAGGCGGATGCGTCGAGAGACAAGGTGTATGTCTGACCTGCCGTAGCGGCAACAATCTGAGCCAATCCGCCGATCGCACCCTCCTGGTTCATGTCCAGGAACTGCACGCCGTGCGATGCATCGACGAGTACCGGAAGGCCGGGTTGCTCGTACTTGTTGTGGATCAGATCGACCCCATTGGCGTACTGGGTCCAGCCTGGCGTGCTCGCAAAGCTGCGTACGCACCAGGCAAATCCCAAGCAATTGTCTGCCGCTGTAACTGCGCGAGCTTCGAAACTGCCATTGGTCAGTAAGTTGCCGTAAGCAGGCGCGGTCAACGCGCTGAGCGCGGCAAAGGCCGCAGTATATCGCTTCATCTTATCCCCCTGCTGCAAAGACGGCCGGATCCCGACTCGTCTCCTAGCTACAGATTAGCTCATCACGCGCCGTCGCCCTAGTGCTTGCATAAGCCGATGATTCCTGAAGTGGGGCAGCTCAACCTTCGAGGCACACGCTAAGCTCTGATCACCTCGCACGAGAGATCTCAGCGGAATGCCCGAAATGGGTCGAAAGCAGAAAACGAAAGAGCGCCGCCAGCGTTTCCACCGACGGCGCTACCTACGCTTGTGCGGGGGAGCCTAAGCGCAGGTGACTGAACTGCGGGCGCGGCGACGCGCTGCGGCGCCGAGCAGGCCGAAGCCGCTTAGCATCATCGCCCAGGTTGCCGGTTCCGGGACACCAGGAGGCGGTGTCACGGCACCGCAGGCTCCGGTCGTGCACAGGTAAACGTTATCGAGCGTCACGAAGTCAGCGCCTGAGCGCCAGTCAGCATTGATCGCGACCCGCTGTAGATTAGCCAGAACTGACTGGAGGGTTGCATCGCTCACAGTACCTGCGCCACCGTCTGATGTGCCGAAGTTGGACCCGATCAGGGTCAGCGAATAGGTAGTCTTGGCCAACGGGTCGGTACTTGGGACCACACTCCCCTTTGCATAGAGCGCCTGGCCATTGCCAATAAGTGTGAAGGGTGACGCTGCAAAACCGTCGTTCAAGCTGTCCGACAATTCGAACCGGAACGTGCCCCCAAAAACCGCGGACTTGTCGCCCAGGAACGCGGTTGGGGCGACAAATGCATTGTAGCTGAACACGTCGCTTGTCTCGATGTCCTGACGCACACTGTTGTAAGTTACGCCAGATGTCGCGCCGAGAGATTGAAACTCGCCCACCTGCCAACCTTCGGCTCCAACATCGAAGGTGCTGGAAGCGACGTTGGCAGCATAAGCCGAACCTGTGAGGAACACGGACGCGGCCGCAAGGCTCGCGCAAAAAGCACTTAATCGCATGACTGGAACTCCCCTGTAGACACGTGCGACCACTTTTATCGTTAACTGCTCCTTAGTTGCGTGCTGCCTCAAAGGAAAGCTCTCGCCAGTCCCATTTTGAGGCACTCCATGAGATCGCACCCCGACCGCAGATCGTCCGTTGACCGGCGTGCTGGGGTGCGTGGCTTGACTATCGGAGCGCTGCACTGAAAATCTCCTCGACGCTGAACGAATGGCCGAGATGGGTCGTTTCCGGTCGTCCGTTCAGGCCCGACGTTTGGGCAACTATGGGCGGAAAGCGGGATCAGAGGACGTCCAGAGCTACTTGGCGGTAGCGCTTGCGGGCGACCTGAGGGCCCGGCTTGCTTCGGCCGCACCGATCTTCGCCGCAGGCTGCCCGGATGCGCGACGGGATCTGAGGGCGTCGAGCGCTGCCCGGTGGGCGGCGTCCCGCGCGCCGGCGGCGGCGACAAGAAGGTCCGGTGTCACGCCGGTGCCCTCCCAGCCTGGCCCGTCGGTCACTCGCCGCTGAGGCAGGAAGAAGGATATTCCGCTTCCCACCTCGATCATGTTCCCACCGTTGCCCGCCCCCCTGCTTGTCTCGCCAACAACAGTGCCAAGGCCGCGGCGCTGCACGATATACGCAAGCATTTCGGCAGCCGAGGCGGTGGTGCGGTCCTGGAGCACATAGAGCGGCACGCCGGCCAACCGTCCCGACGTTACCTCCGCAGTCCAGATCTCTTCCGTGGTGCTGCTCGGTCGGTCGTATGTTGTAAGGAGCCGCAGCGGTTTCTCAACGAAGTGCCCGAGAAGCAAGCGGACCAGTTCGGGAGAGCCACCGGGCACACCTCGAACATCGATGATCACCGCGTCGGAGTGAGCAAGAAACGCCATTGCTGCCTCGGCAGTGGGTCGGGACAAGTCCGGCGGCACGAGCCTGGTCAGCTTCAGATAGCCGACATTGCCCTCCAGCCGCTCCACCCGATCAAAGCCAAAGTTCGTCCGCGCAATCTCGTCGTTACTCCTTCCGTCGATGCGCGCCATCATGCGCGGAGCCGATGCGCCGTCGGCACTATAGCGGCGTGGCTGCATCGGCCCGGTCGAGGCACTCCTGTTCGGCTCGTAAGCCACTCTCAGATGAAGGTCCGGCACCACCGAGCGCAGGTCGCTCGTTAGCGCGGCGGCGAAGCCTGCCGGATCGGCGTGCATATCGTAAGCGCCGGTGCCGAGCCGTTCCCGGAGGTGCTGCGCCAGCTTTGCGCCCGCTGCCGGCTCCACGTACATCGTTTCGGCGGCCACCGCGATGTTCTCGACCACCTCCTGTTTGGCCGAGATGTGCAGGCCCGACATGTTGGAGCTTGCCGCGGCCTCGGCGTCCTTCGCTACGGGCGCCTGCTGTGCAACGGCCACAGTTTCTGCAAGTAGAAGTGTCAGGGCGAGCAGACTTGCGGCATCTTTCATTCGAAAAGATCTCCGACCATGGCGCGATCCCGGCGATCGCAGACAAACCATTAGCTTGCGCCTTCCGAAGGGCGCGGCTTGGTCTGCGAACACCCAAGCAACATCGACAAACAGCCAGAAGCGACAGAGTAGTTGAACTCACGTCCACTTTCCGCGCCTCGCTCACCGCTTTGCATGTCTGCTTCAAAGGCCCGATTGGACGTGCAGCCGGCCTGCGTGGAACGGCCAGGAAGGGCGCTTGGCCGCCGTTGCTGCCAGCTACCTCTGGAATGTCGGCTAAGGGTGGGTAGCGGACGTTACTGGTCCTGAAACCCGCTACCATCCTTCGAAGGCGCTTGGCCAAACGTAATGTCGCCTAGTTGGCGCTTCCAAAGGCGATCGGCAAAGGGAGTAGCCTGGGCAACCGTTCATACCATCTGAGGTTTTGAAAAGTAGAAAGCCGGTTCCGTCTGCTGCCTTCGTCAAAGCCCGCTATGGTTGGGAGCGGACGCTGGCCCACCGCTAACCAGCCAGGCACTGAAGTAGCGTGCTGTAGCTTACAAACACAACCGAGTGCACTGCCAGATGTAGCGCCCGATGCGGTATAACCAAACGAGCACGCCTATCGCGACCGCCAGCAGTGCGCCAGGCAAGAGCAGGATTGCCAGCAGATGGAAGCCTTTCGCCTCGGAGTCGGTGAACCAGCCTTGCCAAAGTAGGGGCATGATCGCAGCGAACACACCAATGAAACCAGCGCTGAGAAACCGCTTGTTGATCACCAGCCAAGCCGGGACCGTAAACCACAGCAAGATCGCGACCACGAAAATCGAGTTGGCCTGCTGCTCCACGGTCACTCCAGCTTCTCCACCGGCTTATGCCTCAACACTCGTCCGGAGAACCACAGTGCCCACGAGACGACGCCCGCGATGCCATAGAGCACGACCAGCCCGCCCGGATGAGTGCCCCAACTGAGCGCATACCAAGCAGCGAACAGGGCAAATAGGACTGGCAACACGGCTAGGCCATAGAGGACGAGCCCCAACGCCCTCACTCGCCCCTCTCCGGCACCGGCTCATGTTTCACGATCTTCCGCACCTCCTATTCGAAGTGTCAAAAAGCACGGCCTGCGAAAGGCAGCAATGGGTCGCTTGCGGACATTCCGACCGGGGCCCGCCCCCGTTGACGAAAAAACTGTGTTAGCGCTCAGGCGGCCGGCGGCGTTGGTTTCCCACTCTCTATTTCTCTCTACTTTAGAGAGCCCCCTCCCAGGTTCTGGCTCTGTCCGCAGCGCTTGCCGATGATCCGGCCGCCCTCGCCATGCCGGTCGAGCCCGTAGAGCCTCGCCACGGCCTCAGGAGCGCCTTTCAGGCCGTAGCAAAGCACTTTGTGCAGGTTGGCGCGGTAAAGCGCTGGAGCGGCGTCCCAGGCGCTTGCAGTGCCCCCAATGCGCCTTGTTCGCACCGACCGGCGCGGCGTCTGTTTGCCAGCCAGGTTTCGCACCCATTTCTGTTGGAGTTTGCCGAACGAAGGGCCGGCCGGCCAATGCAGGTAAATATGGACGTGCGAGCCCTTGCGGCCGTCGCCTTCGTCATTCTCGCGAATATACCTCCAGGCAGTGCTCAAACCGCGCCTCGCCAGGAAGTCCCCCACCAGCTTCAGGTAGCCGCCGATCGCCGTGCCCGCCTCAGAATCGGAGTAGCCAATTGCCTCCAGATGAAGGGTAATGAATCGATTGAACGGAAGGCCGATCGCCAGCGCCCGGTCTGCCGCCGCGAAGGTGGCCGCGACCTGCTTTTCCGTCAGCTCAGTCGAGATGCGGCCGGCACGGTTGCGATCGCCACCCCAGCCGTTCCGCTTGAGAGCAGGCGAAGTGGGCACCACACTTAAAAGATCATGTATATTAGCAAGGGGTGGGCCAACTTCGGCCTTTGGCTGAAAACCGCCATTCCTGTCCGCACGCGAGCGCCGGGCGAGAGCCACGAGTCCGCCTCCCGTCGTAAGTTTCAAGATTGCTCGCGAAAGGAGAGGGGAGCGACCGGAAAGCCGCTCCCCTCAACTGGTCCGCCGGTTAGCCGGTCGGTGGACCGCGCTGAGTGTCGATCTGGTGCAGCACGTCGATCAGCTCAGGAATCCGCTCCAGCGGCATGAAAAAGCCACCGCGACCGGGCTTCAGTTTGCCATCCGTGTCGCGATACCAGGGCCAGAAACCTAGTCGCTTCCGCCCTTGGTAATCTGAAGGCCCAATCCGCCAGACGTGCCGGCGGCTCTCGCATTCGAGAACAGGGCTGATCACCTCTAGCGGGGCGTTGGACCCCGCCGCTCCACTGTGGTAGCTGCCATCTCTGGCGGTTGTTTTGTCACTCCCGCTACCTGCGCTCGGGACCGGCCTACTTGTCCCGGGCGCAGCTCTATCAGCCTCAAGCATGGCCTGCCTCTCCGGACGCGAGAGCGCGCAGGCTTTCTACTCGCACAAGGCGTCTGCGCCCAATCTGCACAGTTTCCAGCCGATTCTCGCTGATGAGCTGGTAAACCTTGGAGCGGCCTAGACCGAGAGCCCTAGCCGCATCGGGAGGGCAAAGTAGGATTTCCATTTGTCCTCCAGTGTCCACGCCGAGTGCTAGATTGCATTGTGGACGCTGGAGAGATGCAACCGGAAGTCAGTGCACTCACTACATGTGCATCAAAAGTCTGGAGTCTCCGGCAAGTGGGAACTCGGGAAAGCCTTACGCACAGTAGTCATAGACACACCTAGTTCAAGCGCAGCATTCCGAGCAGCCTCCGTTGGTTTATCACCTTCGAGCATGTATTTTCGCACGGTCTCCCTTCGCTCTTCGTCGGATTGCCGCCGTCTGCTTCTGGCGCTTTCAACTTGAGCCTCGTGAATTGCCTTCTGTTTTTCGAAGAACTCATTGTGCGCCGCTCGGAGTGCTATCTCGGCAAAGAGCTGGCCGGCACGCAACGCATGGTAGGCTGCGCGTTGTGGCTCACCAGCTTCGCATTGTGACTCTGCATTCTGCAACGCGAGCTCAATCTCTTGATTGTACCACCACACGCCGGCGTAAGGCTCGCATGCTCCAGGTGGCAGCACCCATTCACTATAACCTACCCTGAGACAGCCGAACGCCCACAGAAAACGGTCCAGCTGCCATCTTATCTGTCTAGCATCGTCGCTAAAGGGCGCGCGCTTCAGCCGTCTTTTACGCTTCTTCCGCTCTCTACGTTCGTTTATCTCGAAGTCGCCGGAGTAGATGGGCTCTCTAAGGTAGCGCTTAGTTAGGCCGTCGCCTCGCGCCCACTCTCTGTAGGTGATGTCGCCGCTGCACCGAGAGCCCTCGGATCGGTAGCGGTCGGCAAATGGCCGCCCCTGCGCATCTAATCCCAGCTGGATGAAGAGCTCAGAAATCAGCCATCGCCGCTGCTCATCTGAAAGCGGCAGTTGATCAGCAAAGCGCCGAACGCCTTCTGCGTCTAGGCCAAGCCATGCAGGTTTCATAGGCGCCGAAGATGCACCAACTTGCCTTCCTGGATGATGCAGAACCGCCCCCAACGCCCCATCAGCTCGCGCCGCTTTTCCAGATAGTTCGTTCGCCGGTAAGCGGCCTCAACCTTGTTCGGGATCGCATGCGCGAGCGCCGCCTCGGCAATCTCGCCAGCCATATTCGACTGCTCCGCTGCCCAATCGCGGAAGCTAGAGCGAAAGCCGTGCGTCGTTTCTGTACGGCCGGCGTCGCGCAGCACCTTCGTCAGCGTCATGTCGCTGAGTGGCCGGCCGCGCTTCAAGCCCGGGAACACCAGCCCGCAATCGGCTAGCCGCAGCGCCTTGGCCCGTCTGAACACGTCCAGAGCCTCAGGAGAGAGCGGCACGATATGCTCCTTGCCCGCCTTCATGCGATCGGCCGGAATGGTCCAGAGACCCGCCTCCAGGTCCAACTCGCTCCAGCGCGCGCCACGAACCTCGCCAGAGCGGACGGCAGTTAGGATCAGCGCCTCAAGTGCGAGCCGCCCCATGCTGGTCCGCTCGCGCAGGCTTTGAAGGAAGGCCGGAACCTCAGGGTAGGGCATTGCTTCGAATCGCCCGTTGTTCTTCGGCTGGCGAGGAAGCGCCTTTGCTACGGCTCGCATGTCGATCGGATGGGCTCGCCAGTTCTTGCCCACGGCAAAGTCCAGCACCGTCCCGACCCGCTGCCGGACGCGGCGGGCGGTCTCCGCCTTGTCGAGCCAGATCGGCCCCAGCACGTCACGAACGTGACCGGTCTCAATCTTGTTCACCGGCAGATCGCCAAAGACCGGGAAGGCATAGGTTTGCAGCGTTGTCAGCCACTGGCCGCGATGCTTGCCGTTCTTCCAGCCCTTCTTGTGCTCGGCATGCACCATTGCGGCTGCCACGCGGAACGTGGGGACACCCGCCGCCTTCTGCCGCTCCAGCACCGGGTCCAGCCCGGTCTCAACCTGCGCTCGCACCTCTGCGGCCCGGTCGCGAGCGAGGGAGAGCGGAACCTTGCTGAAGCTGCCAAGCCCTATGTCGCGCCGCCGGCCGTCCTTCTGCACCCGCACTATCCATGATGCAGCGCCCGTGCGGCCCACCTCCAGGAACAGCCCATCTCCGTCGCCATGCCGGCCGGGCTTCTTCACCAGCGCCTTGACTGCCGTTGCGGTTAGCTTTCCCACTTCGCTGTCCCCACATCCTTCCCCACACTGTAGCGCGGTTGCCAACAAACGGCAATGGACGGGAGCGAACGGAAATGCCGCCAGCCCTCTGGATAGGCTAGGCTAAACCGGATGCTGGCGAATGGGCGAAAACGTGGAAGTGGCGGAGAGAGTGGGATTCGAACCCACGGTGGGCTTGCACCCACGGCGGTTTTCAAGACCGCTGCCTTAAACCACTCGGCCATCTCTCCGTCAGGGCCGCTTATCGCTTCGGGAACGGGACGCAAGATTTCTCTGTTGCGCCGTAAGAGCCTTGTGGCACTTAAGAAGCGGGAAGAGGTGACGGCGATGCGTAGATTTGTTGCCGCCGCCGCGATGTTGCTCGGTGTAGGAGCACCCGTCGCGGCACAGGACGACGCGGGATTTCAGGAGTTTCTGGGAAGAGTCAGGCAGCAGGCGCTGCGGGAGGGCGTCAGCGCCCGCACTCTCGATCAGGTGCTGCCGACCCTGACCTTCAATCCGCGCGTGGTTGCGCTCGACCAGGCCCAGCCGGGCGGCAACCCGGCTGGCCCCCCATCCACGTCCATCCCGGCTTTCGCGCCTTACCGGGTCAAGCATGTCGACCGGGCGCGGATCGATCGCGGCCGTGCCAAATACCGCGCGCTGCGGCCGCTGCTCGCCCAAGTCGAGGCGCGGACCGGCGTGCCCGAGGAAATCATGATCGCCATCTGGGGGCATGAGACCAACTACGGCTCCTACACCGGCGATTTCGACCTGCCGCGTTCGCTGGCGAGCCTCGCCTATGAGGGACGTCGGCGCGAGCTGTTCACGACCGAACTGATCGCGACCTTCAAGATGATGGACCGCGGCGTGCCGCGCGAGCGCCTGAAGGGCAGCTGGGCCGGCGCAACCGGCTATCCGCAATTCCTGCCGAGCGTCTATCTCCGCCTGGCGCGCGACGGCGATGGCGATGGCCGCGCCGATATCTGGACGTCCGAGGCCGATGCGCTCGCCTCCATCGCCAATTATTTCGTGAGCTCGGGTTGGCGGCCGGGGCGGCCTTGGGGTGTGGCCGCGAGCGCGCCACCTTATCTTGACCGCCGCGCCATCGTCGGCAAGATCACCTCGCCCCGCTGCCCGCGCGTCCATGAACGGCACAGCCGCTGGATGACCGTGGCGGAGTGGCGCAGCCGCGGCGTGGTGCAGACCGGCGGGCAGCGGCTGCGCGACACTGAGCTGGTGACCCTGCTAGAGCCGGACGGCCCCGGCGCGACCGCTTACCTGCTCACGAGCAACTATCGCGCGATCCTCGATTATAACTGCTCCAATTTCTACGCGCTTTCGGTAGGACTGCTGGCCGACGAAGTCGCCCAAGCATCGTGAGTATCCGAATGAAGCCCTATCTGCCCGGTTCGATCTTTTTGGTCGCGCTCGCCACCCCCACCGTCGCCGCTGCCCCGCCGTTCGAGACGCCGGCGCCGGTCGCCTATATGATCGACCTGTCGTCGGGCGCGGAGCTCTATGCCAAGGACGCCGACCGCCGCATGCCGCCCGCTTCGATGGCGAAGATGATGACGGTCTATGTCGCCTTCGACATGATCAAGAGGGGCGAACTGAAGGAAGGCCAGGCGTTTCAGGTGCGGCCGGAGACGTGGCAGCGTTGGCACGGACCAGCAGCCGGCTCGACCATGTTCCTCAGCCCCAACGAACAGGTCTCGGTCGAGAACCTGCTGAACGGCATCGTCGTGTTGTCCGGGAACGACGCCTCGGTCGTGCTCGCCGAGGGGATCGCCGGCACCGAGCAGGCCTTTGCCGAGCGGATGAACCAGGCGGCCAAGAAGCTTGGCATGACAGGCAGCCGCTTCTGCAACTCGAACGGCTGGCCCGACGAAGGCTGCACTCAGGTGACCGCGCGCGATCTTGCCAAGCTGGCGGCCGCGACGATCCGCGAGCATCCGCAGCTCTACAAGAAATATTACACCAAGACCGAGTTCACCTGGGGCAAGACGCTGGGCGGCGGCGCGCCGATCACGCAGGCGAACCGAGACCCGCTGCTCGGCCGCGTTGCCGGCGCCGACGGTCTCAAGACCGGCCATACCGAGGAGGCCGGCTATGGCTTCACCGGCTCGGCGGAACAGAATGGCCGCCGGCTGGTGATGGTCGTATCCGGCCTGACCAGCTTCAACCAGCGCATCGCCGAGTCCGTCCGCTTCATGGAATGGGGCTTCCGGGCGTGGCAGGCGAAGCCGCTGTTCAAGCAGGGCGCGCGGGTAGAGACCGCGGACGTGCAGCTGGGCGACGAGGATCAGGTCGGGCTGGTCGCTCCCCGCAACCTCGCCGTGACGCTTCCCGCCGGCGCTGCGTCCAACATCCAGGTCAAGGTCGTCTATAACGGGCCGCTCAAGGCCCCGATCAAGAAGGGCCAGCATGTGGCCGACCTGGTCGTCTCGACGCCCGACACGCCGCCCCAGACCATGCCGCTGGTCGCCGATAGCGATGTCGGCGAAGCGGGCTTTTTCGGCCGCATCTGGGCCGGCCTCACCTCCTTCTTCGCTTGAGCGGCAGGTTCATCACCCTCGAAGGCGGGGAGGGTGTCGGCAAGTCGACCCAGGCGCAGCGGGTGGCCGACGCCTTGCGCAACCGGGGCCTGGAGGTGGTGCTGACCCGCGAGCCTGGCGGCAGCGAAGGCGCCGAAGCGATCCGCTCCCTGTTGCTGGAGGGGGAAGGAGACCGCTGGTCCACACCTTCGGAGGCATTGCTGTTCGCGGCCGCCCGCGCGGATCACGTGGCGAAGACGATCCGGCCTGCTCTCCAGGCTGGGCAATGGGTGATTTGCGACCGCTTCCTCGACAGCTCGCGCGCCTATCAGGGCTATGCGGGCGGCTTGGGTGACCAGGCTATCCTCGAACTTCACAGGACCGGCAGCGGTGGCTTCCTGCCCGACCGTACGCTCGTCCTCGACCTGGCGGACGCAGAGGCTGCGGCCCGCGCCCATGCCCGCGATGGCGGCGAGGCAGATCGCATCGGCGGCCGGAATGAGGCTTTCCACAAGGCAGTCGTGAACGCCTTCCGGTCCTTCGCCGACCAGGAACCCGGGCGGGTGCGCCTGATCCATGCATCCGGCACGGCCGAGCAGGTGACAGGGCGGCTCCTGGCAGCACTGGAGGACCTGCTGTCATGACGCCGCTACGCGGGCACGACGCGCAGGCTGGCGCCTTTCTAAACGCCATGCGCGGCGAGCGACTGCACCATGCCTGGCTGCTCGTCGGTCCCAAGGGCGTCGGCAAGGCGAGCTTTGCCAAGGCCGCCGCGCTGCGGCTGCTCGCCGAAGCGGCGGACCCTTCGCTCGCAGGGGAGGGGCTCTCTGTCGATTCGGAGCACCGCATCGCCAAGCTGTTCGCCGCGCGCAGCCACCCCGATTACCGCCTCGTCGAACGCGAGGTGTGGAAGAAACCGGACGAAGTGCTGCCGGTGGACGAGCGCAAGGGCGACGAGGCGCTCGGCCGGAACATCAAGGTGCTGCAGATCAGGTGGCTCGACCGCATCCTGTCGGTTGCGCCCTCACTGTCCAGACGCCGTGCGATCGTCATCGATGCCGCAGACGATATGGAACGCGGCGCCGCCAACGCGCTGCTGAAGAGCCTGGAGGAGCCGCCCGCGGGCACCGTCTTCTTCCTGGTCAGCCACATGCCGGGCCGGCTGCTGCCCACCATCCGCTCCCGCTGCCGCACTCTCCGCTTCAATCCCCTGAACGACGCGGACATGCGAGCGGTGCTCCAGGCGCAGCTGCCCGAAGCAGGGGCCGCCGAAATCGACGCGCTCGTGAAAATCGGGGATGGGGCTCCGGGGCAGGCGCTCCGTTTCGCCGGGCTGGACATCGGCGCGCTTGATGCCGCGCTGGAGCAACTCGCCAGCACCGGCGACCCGAACAACGCCACGCGCGTGTCGCTCGCCAAGGCGCTGGCGGCCAAGTCGGCCCAGCCGCGCTATGAGGCCTTTCTGGAGCGCGCACCTGCCTTTATCGCCGCTCAGGCCAAGGATCGGCATGGCCCTGCGCTCGAACAGGCACTCGGCAGCTGGGGCAAGGCGCGCGAACTCGCCGCCGGCGCGATCGGCTTGTCGCTCGATCCGCAGGCAACCGTGTTTCAGCTCGGCTCCTATGTGGCCGCGCTTGCCCAAGGTGGCTCAGCCGCTAAAGGCTGAGCCATGGCCGAACGCTTCTACATCACCACTGCCATCGCCTATCCGAACGGCCGTCCACATATCGGCCATGCCTATGAAGCGATCGCCACCGACGCAATCGCGCGCTTCCAGCGGATGATGGGGCGAGAGACCTTCTTCCTGACCGGCACTGACGAACATGGCTTGAAAATGGCCCAGACCGCCCGCGACCGCGGCGTCGAGACGCAGGCGCTTGCCGATGAAATGTCAGGCTATTTCCGGGAGATGGATCGGATACTTAACATCAGCTTCGACCGCTTCATTCGCACCACCGAAGCTGCGCATCACGAGGCCAGCCGCGCGATTTGGAAGGCGATGGAGGCGAATGGCGACCTGTATCTCGGCCGGTATGAAGGCTGGTATTCGGTCCGCGACGAAGCGTTCTACGATGAAAAGGAGCTGATCGTAGGGGAAGGGGGGCAGAAGCTGTCTCCCCAAGGGACCCCCGTCGAATGGACGGTCGAGGAGACCTGGTTCTTCCGCCTGACCAAATACCAACAGCCCCTGCTCGATCACTATGCAGCCAATCCTGACTTTATTCGCCCGGAGAGCCGGCGCAACGAAGTGCTGCGCTTCGTCGAGGGGGGATTGGCCGACCTGTCCGTGTCCCGCACCAGCTTCGACTGGGGCGTGAAGGTACCGGGTTCGGACGGTCACGTCATGTATGTCTGGGTGGATGCACTGACCTCTTACCTGACCGGCGTCGGCTATCCGGGTGAGGCGCCCTTCTGGCCCGCCAATGTCCACATCATCGGCAAGGACATCACCCGCTTCCATACGGTCTATTGGCCGGCTTTCCTGATGTCGGCCGGCATTCCGCTGCCCAAGTCCGTCTTCGCGCATGGCTTCTTGCTTCACCGCGGCGAGAAGATGTCGAAATCGGCCGGCAATGTCGTCGATCCGATAGAACTCGCCGAGCGCTATGGTGTCGACGCGCTGCGCTATTTTCTGTTGCGCGAGGTCAATTTCGGGCAGGACGGCAGCTATTCCGACGAAGCCATCGTCACCCGCGCCAATGCCGATCTTGCCAACAGCTTCGGCAATCTCGCCCAGCGCGTGCTGAGCTTTATCGCCAAGAACCTCGGCCGCATGCCGGGCGAGGGGAGGGCCGATCCCGCCGACCGCCAGCTCCTGGAGACCGTCTCACGAGCCTGCCGCGAGGAACTTCCTGCTGCCTTCCAGGAGCTGGCGCTGGCGCAAGGGTGCGAGGCCTGGATGCGGGCGGTTTTCGCCTGCAACCAATATGTCGATGCTCAGGCGCCCTGGGCGCTGCGCAAGACCGATCCCGAGCGGATGGAGGCGGTGCTCCGCACCTTGGTGCTGGCGATCCGCGACTTGGCAATCGCCATCCGCCCGGTAATCCCTGCCTCGTCTGACCGGCTGCTCGATCTGCTCGGAGCAATGGGCCGCAATTATGCCGACCTTGCCGACCGGAGCTGGATCGACACCGCGGCGCTCCAGACTCCCGCACCGATCTTCCCGCGCCTCGAGCTGCCGGCCTGATGTTCACCGACAGCCACTGCCACCTGAACTATAAGGGCTTGGTCGAGGATCAGGCCGGCACGATCGCGCGGGCGCGGGCGGCCGGCGTGGCCACGATGCTCAACATCTCGACGCGCGAGAGCGAGTGGGACGCGATCGTCGGAACGGCGGAGACGGATCCGGACATCTGGGCCTCGATCGGCATCCACCCGCACGAGGCCGATGCCCACCCCGACGTCGACACCGCCAAGCTCGTCGCCAAGGCCGCGCATCCGAAGGTGATCGCGATCGGCGAGACTGGCCTCGATTATTACTACGATCACAGCGACCGCGACCGGCAGCGGGCGAGCTTCCGCGCGCACATCGCGGCGGCGCGCGAGACCGGCCTGCCGTTGATCGTTCACACCCGCGACGCTGAGGAGGACACAGCCGAAATCCTCGCTGACGAGATGGGGAAGGGCGGTTATACGGGTGTTATCCACTGCTTCACCGCCAGCGGAGCTTTCGCCGACAAGGCATTGAACCTCGGCCTCTATATCTCGCTGTCGGGCATCGTCACGTTCAAGAACGCCAAGGATTTGCAGGAGACCGCGCGCCGCATTCCCGAGAGTCGGCTGCTGATCGAGACGGACGCGCCCTTCCTCGCGCCGGTGCCGCATCGGGGCAAGACGTGCGAACCAGCATTCGTCGCCGACACGGCGCGTTATCTGGCCGAACTGCGCGGCACCAGCGTCGAAGCGCTGGCGGAGACCACCACGGCCAACTTCCGCACGCTATTCAGCAAGGTTGGTGCGTGAAGGTCACGATCCTCGGCTGCGGAACATCTTCAGGCGTGCCGCGGATCGGGAATGACTGGGGCAGCTGCGATCCGGGTGAACCGAAGAATGCCCGCCGCCGCGTCTCTATCTTGGTCGAGAGCGAACGCACCCGCATCCTGGTCGACACCTCACCGGACCTCCGCATGCAACTGCTCGATGCGGGAGTGGGGCATGTCGATGCGGTAATCTGGACGCACGACCATGCCGATCACGTCCATGGCCTCGACGATTTACGCCAGCTTTACCATAATGCCGGCGCTCCGATCGCCGGCTTCGCGCGGCCGGCCACCATCGCCGTGCTGATGCGACGCTTCGACTACGTCTTCGAAGGCGCCGACGGTTATCCAGCGACCGCGAGCCTGGCGGAACTGCCGGACCGGCTGACGATCGGCGACATCGAGGTGAGCACCGTCGATCAGCCGCACGGTTCGATCACCTCGGCGGGCCTTCGCTTCGACGCCGATGGCGCCTCGGCGGCCTATGCAACGGACTTCCACAAGATGACCGATGCCATGCGCGCGCTTTATGCCGGCGTCGATCTGTGGATCGTCGATGCCTTGCGCCGCCGGCCGCACCCGACGCACCCGCATCTTGCCGAGGCGCTCGCCTGGGCGGCCGAGCTGAGGCCCGCGCGAACGCTGCTGACGCACATGGATAATTCCATGGATTACAGAGGCCTGCTCGCCGAACTTCCATCAGGCATCGAGCCGGCCTACGACAATCAGGTGATTACCCTGTGAGCGGCGACGATAGCGCCCAACTAGCCGCCGCCGCGATGATGCTGGTGCTCGTGGGATCCAGCCTCTTGTCGCGGCGGCTGCCGCTTGGCGACGTGGCGCGGATGGTGGCCGGCTGGATGCTGATCTTCGCCGTGATCCTGGTCGGCTATAGCTATCGGGGCGAACTCGGCGCGGTCGGTCAGCGGGTCACCGGCGATCTGCTGGGGGAGCGCGGCCAGACCGTCGGCGACACGTTGCGCGTGCCGATGTCCGAAGACGGGCATTTCTGGGTGCGCGCCCGCGTGAACGGCACCCAGGTCCGCTTCCTGGTCGATAGCGGCGCGACGACGAACGCGCTGTCGGCACGCGCCGCAGCTGCGGCCGGGCTGCAGATCGACGAAGCTGGCATGCCGATCGTGATCCAGACGGCGAATGGCGCGGTGCAGGCCCGCCGTGCCAGGATGGAGACGCTCAACCTAGGTCCGATCACCGTGCGCGACATGGCCGCCGTCGTGTCGCCCGCGTTCGGCGAAGTGAATGTGCTCGGCATGAACTTTCTGACGTCGCTGGGCAGCTGGCGGGTCGAAGGGCGGACTTTGGTGCTGGAGCCGCACAGCCGTGGATGACAAACCCAGCCGCACTCTCACTTTACATAATGTATATTATCGGGACTATACATGGACGAGAAATCAGCCCCTCTCGCGCTCCAAAGGCTCGCCGCGATCATGGCCCGGCTGCGCGATCCGGAGCGTGGCTGCGAATGGGACGTGCAGCAGACATTCGCGACCATAGCACCCTATACGATCGAGGAAGCCTATGAAGTCGCCGACGCGATTGAGCGCGACGATCTCGATGCGTTGAAGGACGAGCTTGGCGACCTTGCGCTCCAGGTCGTCTTCCACGCCCGCATGGCCGAGGAACTCGGGCGGTTCGATCTTGCCGACGTGCTGACCGCTGTCTCCGACAAGATGGAGCGCCGCCACCCGCATGTGTTCGGCGATGGCGCGTCGCCCGGCTGGGAAGCCGTTAAGGCCGCCGAGCGCGCCGGAAAGGACGATCCGAGCGCGCTCGCCGGCGTCGCGTCCGCACTGCCGGCGCTGCTCCGTGCCGAGAAGCTGCAGAAGCGCGCCGCCCTCACCGGTTTCGACTGGCCGGACGCAAGCGGCGCCCGCGAGAAGATCCTCGAGGAACTGGACGAGATCGCCTCGGCGCTGCCCGAGGCACTGGAGGAAGAAGTCGGCGACCTGCTCTTCGCCGTCGCCAACTTCGCACGCCATCTGAAGATCGACCCGGAAGCTGCCTTACGCAAGGCGAATGCCAAGTTCGAGCAGCGCTTCCGGACGATGGAAGAAATGGATGTCGATTTCGTCAGCCGCACCCTCGATGAGAAAGAAGCGCTCTGGCGTCAGGCGAAGGAACGCGCCTGAAAGCGGCTATATTCGGCATCCGACAGGCGCACATCGTAGGCGATGCGGTCGCCGTCGATCGTCTCCTGCCCGATCACTTCGCCATGCTCGTGCAGCCAGGCCGCGGCGGCGCCTTCGGTCAGCGGCAGCTCGATATGCCGCACGCGATTGGCCGTGGTTAAGCGGTCGGAAACCATGCGGGTCAGCCGCTCGACGCACTCCCCGCTGAGCGCGGAGATCAGCACCACATCCTCCCGGCGCGCCGCATCCGCTTCGATCAGCGACCGCTGCTCGGCGTCGAGGCTGTCGAGCTTGTTCCACGCCTCGATCTTCGGCGCCTCGGCACCAATTTCGGCCAGCACCCGCTCGACATCGGCCCGCTGCGCATCGGAGTCCGGGTGCGCGATGTCGCGGACATGGACGATCAAGTCGGCCGAGATCACTTCCTCCAGGGTGGCGCGGAACGCCGCGACGAGCTGCGTCGGCAGGTCCGAGACGAACCCCACCGTGTCCGACAGGATCGCCTTGTCCAGCCCTGGCAGCGAGATCTGCCGCATCGTCGGATCCAGCGTCGCGAACAGCAGATTCTCCGCCATCACGTCCGCACCCGTCAGCCGGTTGAACAGCGTCGACTTGCCGGCATTGGTGTAGCCGACCAGCGCGATGACCGGCCAGGGCGCTCGCTTGCGCCGTTCCCTATGCAGCGTGCGCGTGCGGCTGACCGTCTCCAGTTCCTTGCGCAGCTTGGCCATGCGGTCGCGGATCAGGCGGCGGTCGGCCTCGATCTGGGTTTCACCGGGACCACCGAGGAAGCCGAAGCCGCCGCGCTGCCGCTCAAGGTGAGTCCAGCTGCGCACCAGCCGGCCCGCCTGGTAATCCAGATGCGCGAGTTCGACCTGCAGCCGGCCCTCCGCCGTCGCCGCGCGCTCGCCGAAAATCTCGAGAATGAGGCCGGTCCGGTCGATGACCTTGGCTTTGGTCCCCTCCTCCAGATTCCGCTGCTGGACGGGCGTGATCGCACCGTCGACGATCACCAGTTGCGCCTCATGCGCGCGGACCGCTGTCGCGATCTCCTCCACCTGCCCGCTGCCGAACAGGGTCGCCGGCTTGGGCGCGCGCACGCGAAAGGCAATCCGCTCGACGACCGCGATGCCGATCGCTTCGGCCAGACCGGCTGCCTCGTCCAGCCGCGCATCGGTGTCGCGCCCGTCGGAACTCCGCAGGTCGGGATAGGCGATCACCGCCCGCGCGCCGCGGGCGAACTCGTCATAGTCGCGTTGGAAACCGGTCATAGCGTGCAGATAGGGAGCGGGCGCCCCGACTTAAACGGCTATTCCCACTGTGCCTGCTCTTCCGCCAGGTTCAGCGGATGCGCGGGCTGCACGGTCGAGATGGCGTGCTTATAGACTAACTGCGTCTGGCTCTCGCGCCGCAGCAACAGACAGAACAGGTCGAAGGCCGCGACATCGCCCTGCAGCATCACGCCATTGACCAGGAACATAGTCACCGGCTCCTCGCTGCGGCGCACTGCGTTCAGGAACACTTCCTGCAGCCCGTTTGCCTTTTTTTGCCCGTCGGCAAAGGCCTTCTCGATTGGCGCAAGGTCCACCGGCCCGGCCGGCATCACCGTCGAGATCGCATGCTTGTAGACCAGCTGCGAGTTTCCGTCCCGGCGCAGTAGGACCGAGAAATTGTCGAACCAGGTGATGATTCCCTGCAGCTTGACGCCCTTGACCAGGAACATGGTCACTGGCGTCTTCGACTTGCGCAACGAATTCAGGAAGATGTCCTGAAGATTATTGACCCTGTCGGCCATGCTTGCCTCCGCTCTTGTTGGCGGCTTCTCGGCTCCCCCTGTGGAAGCGCCCGCTCCATAGCCGCAAAGCGTCAGAGCGTCGAGTCGCTGTCAATCTTCGTCCTTGCTGTCGGCGAGGCCCAGCAGCTTCAGCTTCCGGTGCAGCGCCGACCGCTCCATGCCGATGAAGCTCGCCGTGCGTGAGATGTTCCCGGAAAATCGCCTGATCTGCACGCGTAGATACTCCCGCTCGAACGTCTCGCGGGCTTCCCGCAACGGCGCACCCATCATCGCCGTCTGGGCAGCGTTGGACGCGAGTTGCGGCTGGTCGCTCAGCACTTCGGGCGGCAGCATGTCGATATCGATCCGCCCGATCCGGTCCCCCGGCGCCATGATAATGGTCCGCTCGACGATGTTGCGCAGCTGCCGGACATTTCCCGGCCAGTCGTAGGCCTGTAGCGCCGCCATGGCGTCCATCGCCACCTCAGGCGTCGGCACGCGCCGTTCCGACGCATAGCGGGCGACGAAATGATCGACGAGCGAAGGGATATCCTCCCGGCGCTCGGCCAAGGGCGGCAGGTGCACCGGCACCACGTTCAGCCGGTAATAGAGGTCCTCGCGGAAGCGGCCGCCCGAAATCTCCTCCGGCAGATGCTTGGAGGTGGCGGAGACGACGCGCACATCGACCTTCACTGTTCGCTGCCCGCCCACGCGCGCGAAGCTTTGATCGGTCAACACCCGCAGGATCTTGGCCTGAGTGGTGACCGGCATGTCGGCAATCTCGTCCAGGAACAGCGTGCCGCCATGCGCCTGTTCGAGCAGGCCGGGCCGCGAAAGCTCGCCCCCTTCCTCCACGCCGAACAGTTCCTCCTCGACGCGTTCCGGCGTCATTCGCGCCGCGCTGACGACGACGAACGGCGCCTCGGCGCGCGGGCTCCACATATGCAGCAGCCGCGCCGCGACTTCCTTGCCGACTCCGGCCGGACCGGTGATCAGCACCCGGCTGCCGGTGGCCGCAACCCGCTTCAGCGTCGCGCGAACCTGGTTGATCGCCGATGATGCCCCAGTCAGCTCGTCGCCGCCGCCGACCTGGGCCTTCAGATTGGCGTTCTCGCGCCGCAGCCTTTCGGTCTCGGTCGCGCGGCTGACCAGCAGCAGCAGCCGCTCCGCCTCGAAGGGCTTTTCAATAAAGTCGGCCGCGCCCTTGCGCACCGCCGCCACGGCCGTGTCGAGATTGCCGTGCCCCGATATGACCAGCACCGGCAGCGACGGATCGCGACGCTTGATCTCGTCGAGCAGTTCGAGACCGTCGAGCTTCGAGCCGGTCAGCCACACATCGAGAAGCACAAGGGAGGGCCGCCGGTCGCGGATCGCGTCAAGCGCGGCATCGCTGTCGGCGGCGCTGCGGGCCGAATAGCCTTCGTCTTCAAGAACGCCCGCGACAAGATCGCGAATGTCCTGCTCGTCGTCGACGATGAGTACGTCCAGGGCCACTCCTAGCTCCGTTTCAGCGCGATGGGCGCGCGTTCTTCTTCGATTTCGCTGTTGCTGTCCGCGAGCGGGGCCAGCGCCTCACGGTCGAGGCTGATGCAAACAACGGTGCCGCCCCCTTCCCTGTCCTTCAGCTCGATCGTGCCGAAATGCTCCTCGACAATCTTCTTGACGATCGCGAGGCCGAGGCCGGTGCCCCGCACGCGGGTCGTCATATAAGGTTCGAACAGCCGCCCCCGCTCGGCCGGCAGCCCGGCGCCATTATCCTCAACTTCGATAACCAGCCGCCGCGCATCCGGCTCCGCGATCCGCATCGCGACAAGCCCGCCGGACTCCTCTTTGCGTTCAATCGCTTCGACAGCGTTCTTGACGACGTTCGTCAGCGCCTGGCCGAGCTGGCGGCGGTCGCAGACCAGCAGCGGTGACGGCTCGGGCGCGTCGAGCGTGAAGCGCACGCTCGGGTGCGCGACCTCGTGCAGGAACAGGGCCTGGCGGCCGATATCCACCACGGGCTCTTCGCGGAACAAGGGCTTTGGCATGCGCGCAAAGGACGAGAATTCGTCGACCATGCGCCTGAGATCGCCGACCTGACGAACGATCGTCTCGGTCAGACGGTCGAAGGTGGAACGGTCGCTGGCGATCTCCTTGCCGTAGCGCCGTTGCAGCCGCTCGGCGGCGAGCTGGATCGGCGTCAGCGGGTTCTTGATCTCATGCGCGATCCGCCGTGCGACGTCGGACCAGGCGGCGCGGCGTTGGTCGAGCAGCTGCTGCGTGATGTCGTCGAAGGTCAGCACGGAGCCACGCTCGGTCACGACGATCTTGACCGCGAGCGTACGCGGTTCGCCGCCGCTGGTCAGCTGCACGACCTGCTCGCAATCGTCCTGCCCCAGCATCGCGGCCAGTTCGGGCGCGACTTCGTCGAGCTGCTTGCCGACCGCGTCGTCGCCCGATTTGAGCAGGCCCGCCGCCGAGCTGTTCATCAGCCGGATGCTGCGGTCTGGGTCGACCGAGATCACGCCTGCGGTCACGCCCGACAGCACCGCTTCGGTGAAGGCGCGTCGCCGGTCGAGGAGATCGTTCGCGCCGACCAACTGCTGCGTCTGTTCCTCCAGCCGCCGTGTCATTCGGTTGAAGGCATTGGCGAGCGTGCCGATCTCGTCACGCTCCCGCGGCGTGGCGACGCGCGCCGACAGGTTGCCGGCCGTGACCTTGCGCGCCGCATCGACCAGCTCGCCCACGGGCCGCACAAGCCGGTCGGCGACGCGCAAGGCGATCCACACCGCCGCGCCGACGATCAGCAGCGAGATGAGCAGCAGCGCCGCGTTGAAGCGCAGCTGCAGCACGCGCGACCGTTCGAGCAGCGCGTCGTAATCGGCCAGCACCGCCTTGGCGCGCGCAGTTTGGGCAAGCGCCTGGGGGTCCGAAATGCGCGAGTTGTAGAGATATGTGTTTGTGTCGGGCTGCAGGCGCGTCACCGCCTCGATCCGGTCGGTACTGTCGGTGACCACCACGCTCTCGCCGCGGACCAGCCGGCCGACCACTTCGGGCGAGACCCGGCGCTCCACCGGCCGCGCGTCCGGGTTCACCATCGCCAGCGTGCGCGCGACGCCGTCCGGCCCTATTGAGACGATCGCGGACTCGCTGAACTCGCGCGACAGCACCTGCCAGCCATAGCCTTCGATGAACTCGGGGCTGTCGGACCGCGCCTGGGCCAGATAGTCGCGCAGGTCGCCCGCCATGGTGATCGTCTCGGCGGCGACGTCTTGCCTTTTTTCCTGATAATAGCCCTGGGCCAGCTCGCCGGCATTTTCGAGCATGCCGCGCGCCCGGTCCGAGAACCAGAATTCGACGCCATATTGGAACAGCAGCGACGCGAAGATCACGACCAGCAGGGTCGGCACTGCGGCGATCACGGAGAAGAGCGCGACCAGCCGGACGTGCAGCCGCCCGCCGCCGCCGACAGGCGACTGGGCTGCACGCTTCTTCGCGACCCGCCTCCCCCACAGCACGAGCAGGGCGATTGCCGGCACCAGATTGGCGACCAGCAGGAGAGCGACGAGCGGCGGCGTGAGCGGCTGATTGCTGGGCTGGCGATCGAGCAGGAAATAGCTGCCGACGCCCACGGCAATGGCCACAGCCAGGGTCAGCAGCTCGACAGCCGGCATGTAATGCGATCGGCGCCAGATCACCGCCAGGGTGCGGCGCCAGCGCGGCAGGCGTGAGTCGGAAGCCGGGGCAGCCGTCATCGTTGCAACGATACAACAGTTTTCGGCCAAGCCAAACCTCTGTTGCGCTTTGGCAACAACAGCTTGGCTCGCCCGCGCGTCAGGCTGCGGCGCGCGACAGCCAGGGAGTGTAGAATTCGCGCAACATGGCGAGCACCGTGGCGCTGCTCGCTTCCTGGTTCACCCGGTTGCGGAACTCGGCCGAGCCATGCAGCCCGCGCGTGTACCAGCCGATATGCTTGCGGGCCATGTTGACGCCGGTCAGCTCGCCATAATGTTCGAGCATCGCATGATAATGTTCGACGATCAGGTGGTACTGTTCCTCGATGCTCGGCTCAGGCAGCTCAGTTCCTGTTGCAAACCAGTGCATCACCTGATTGAGAAGCCAGGGTTTTCCGTAGGCGCCGCGCCCGATCATCACGCCATCCGCACCGGACAGCTCCAGCGCCCGCTCCGCATCGGCTATCGAGCAGATGTCACCATTGACGATCACCGGCAGCTTCACGGCCTCTTTCACCCGCCGCACAAAGGCCCAGTCCGCCTCGCCCTTGTACATCTGGCAGCGGGTGCGGCCGTGCACCGTGATCATCTGCACGCCCAGATCTTCAGCAAGGCGGGCGAGCTCAGGTGCGTTGAGGCTCGCATGGTCCCAGCCCATCCGCATCTTCAAGGTGACCGGCACCTTCACCGCCTTGACGGTCGCCTCGATGATCGCGGTCGCCAGCGGAATCTGCCGCATCAGCGCCGAGCCGGCGTCGCCATTCACCACCTTCTTGACCGGACAGCCCATGTTGATGTCGATGATTGCCGCGCCGCGGTCCTCATTGAGCCGCGCCGCTTCCGCCATCTCGGCGGGCGAGCAGCCGGCCAGCTGCATCGACACCGGCTCCTCGATCGGGTCCCAGGCCGCCTTTTGCAGCGACTGGCGCGTTTCCCGGATCATCGCCTGGCTGGCGATCATCTCGGTGACGTTCAGGCCCGAGCCATAGCGCCGCACGATGCGCCGGAACGGCAAGTCGGTGACGCCGGTCATCGGCGCCAGCAGCACGGGGCTGTCGATCCGCACCGGGCCGACCTGAATGGGCTTTAGCTGTGCCATTGAGGGGCGGGCACATAGCGTCTGCGCCCCTTTTCGACAAGGCAGCGGCCCGCTAACGGGCGTCAGTGAGCAAGACCATCGCCCTGATCGTCGCCGCGGGCCAAGGCACGCGCGCGGGCGGCGGCGTGCCCAAGCAGTATCGCAAGCTCGCCGGCAAGGCTCTGATTGCGCATGCCTATGACAGCATGGCGCGCCATCCGGCCGTGTCCGGCGTAGCCGTGGTCGTCGCCGAGGGTCAGGAGCAGGCGCTGGCTGACGCACTGTCCGGCCGCCCCCTGCTCGCCACCGCACTGGGCGGAGCCACCCGCCGCCTGTCCGTCCGATCGGGTCTGGAGGCGATCGGGTCGGCAAACACTGTCCTGATCCACGATGCCGCACGGCCCTTCGTGCCCGCCGAGGTGACCGATCGGCTCCTCGCCGCCCTTCGCGATCATGCTGGCGCCGTCCCGGTGCTGCCGGTCGCCGACACACTCGCCCGCACCGGCAAGCAGCTCGGCGAAGTAGTGGACCGCGCCGGTCTCCTCCGGGTGCAGACGCCCCAGGCCTTTCGGTACGACGTGATCGCGCACGCGCATGCGCGCTGGAGCGGCGATGCCGAGCCGACCGACGACGCGCAGATGGTCCGAGCCGCCGGCCATGCCGTGGCGACCGTCACAGGCGATCCCCGGCTCGACAAAATTACTCGGCCCGAGGACTTCGCCGCCGCCGAAGCGCGACTGGGCCAGCGCGTGTTCCGCACCGGCATGGGCTATGACGTGCACCGGCTCGCCGACAATGAAGAACTCTGGCTCGGCGGGCTGCTGATCCCGCACGGCCGGGGCCTTGCCGGCCATTCCGATGCAGATGTCGCGCTGCACGCCCTCACCGACGCGATCCTCGGCGCGGTTGGCGCGGGCGATATCGGCCAGCACTTTCTCCCCAGCGACCCGCAATGGCGCGGCGCCTCGTCGGACCGCTTCCTCCAGCACGCGGCTTCGCTCGCTGCTGAAAGCGGCGCCCGGATCGAGCATGTCGACCTGACCATCATTTGCGAGGCGCCAAAGATCGGCCCGCACCGGGATGCCATGCGCGCCCGCATCGCCCAGCTGCTTGACCTTTCCCCTGCCCGCGTCAGCGTCAAGGCAACCACGACCGAGCGGCTGGGTTTCACCGGACGGGGAGAGGGCATCGCCGCCCAGGCGGTCGCCACCGTCAGTGCTTACGAGGTTCAGGAATGACGAATCATCCCCATGCCGATGCGCTGCTGCCGCCGGAGCTGGTGGAGAAGGCGCAGCAGGTGGTTGCCGCCAATCGCGCCGCCGGTCGCCGAATCGCGGTCGCGGAAAGCTGCACCGGCGGGCTGGTGGGCGCGGCGCTTACCGAAATAGCGGGCTCGTCCGACGTGTTCGAAGCGAGCTTCGTCACCTATGGCAATGATGCGAAGATGCGGATGCTTGGCGTGTCCAGCGATGTGCTCGAGACGTTCGGCGCCGTGTCTATTGCCACCGCCTGGGCGATGGCGCAGGGAGCGATGAGCAAGGGCGACGTCGATGTGGCGGTCGCGATTACGGGCATTGCCGGTCCCGAAGGGGGCACCGAGAAAAAGCCGGTCGGCACCGTCGTCTTCGCCCGCGCGGAACGTGACGCGCCGCCCGACAAGATCAAGGCCGAGCGGCGGGAGTTCGGTGACCTCGGACGCGGCGGCGTGCGGCTTCAGGCAACGCTGTGCGCGCTCGAACTGCTGATGCCGGAAGCGGCGCTGACGCCTGCGCCGTAGAGCTGGTTGGCGCGCTCCTCGAAGGCGTTGATCATCCGCCTGAGCGCCGTGTCGAACATCTGGCCGGCCAGCGCTTCGAACACGCGGTTCCGGAATGCGAAATCGACGCAGAAATCGACCAACGTCCCGCCCTGCCCGTCCGGCCGGAACTTCCAGTCGTTGCTCAGATGCTTAAGCGGGCCTTCCAGATAATCGACATGGATATGGTCGGGCCGGTGCTTGTGCACCCGGCTGGTGAAGCGTTCGCGCAAGGCCTTGAAGCCGACGATCAGGTCGGCGACCATCTCGTTTGCGCTGTTCGACCGCACCCGCACCGCCGCCACCCAGGGCAGGAACTCGCCATAGCGCGCCACGTCGGCGACCAGGTCGAACATCTGTTCGGGTGTGTAAGGCAGCTGCCGGGTTTCGGAGTGGCGGGGCACTATTCCCTCCGTTCGTATCGAGCGAAGTCGAGATACGAGGGCACGGCGCTAATGCTTCTCGACTGCGCTCGAAGCGAACGGAGTTGAAGCGGCCAGCTTCGCCTCCCGATTGGCCCGCAGCTTAGCAAAATCGTCGCCGGCGTGATAACTCGATCGGGTCAGCGGCGAGGACGCCACCAGCAGAAAGCCCTTGGCGCGAGCGATGGCTGCATAGGCGTCGAAGGCCTTGGGCGGGACGAACTCCTCGACCTTCGCATGACGCGGCGTCGGCTGCAGATATTGCCCCATGGTCAGGAAATCGACGTCAGCCGAGCGCATATCGTCCATCACCTGATGCACTTCCAGCCGCTGCTCGCCCAGGCCCAACATGATGCCCGACTTGGTAAAGATCGACGGATCGAGCTTCTTGACGTTCTCCAGCAATCGCAGCGAAGCGTAATAGCGCGCGCCCGGCCGGATCGTCGGATAAAGCCGCGGCACCGTCTCCAGATTGTGATTGTACACGTCCGGCCGGGCAGCAACGATCGCCTCGACGGCCGCTTCGTGCTTGTTCCTGAAATCCGGCGTCAAGATTTCGATGGTCGTGGACGGCGTCGTCCGGCGCAGCGCTTCGATCACCTTCACGAACTGCGAAGCGCCGCCATCCGGCAAATCGTCGCGGTCGACCGAGGTGACGACGATATGCTGCAGGCCCAGTTCGGCGGCCGCGTCGGCGACATGCTGCGGCTCCTTGACGTCCACTGCCCGCGGCATGCCGGTCTTCACATTGCAGAAGGCGCACGCGCGGGTGCAGGTGTCGCCCAGGATCATCACGGTCGCGTGCTTCTTGGTCCAGCACTCGCCGATGTTCGGGCAGGCCGCCTCCTCGCAGACCGTCGCCAGGTTCAGCCGCCGCATCAGCTGGCGCGTCTCGGCAAAGCCGGTGCTGGTCGGCGCCTTCACCCGGATCCAATCAGGCTTGCGAATGCGTGGGGGTCTCCCCTCGGCCAGGCTCGGGACAGGCAAGACGGGATCGGCTTCGCTCATGGAGGTGCAGATAGCGAGCCGGACCCCGGCTTGCCACCCCTTCCCTCCCTGGCCTAACGCCGGCGTCATGACGCAAGCTTTCGACTCCCTGATCGCCGGCTATCGCCGCTTCCGTGAGACCGGCTGGCGCCAGCAGCGTGAGCGCTGGGCCGAGCTGAAGGAAGGTCAGGCGCCCCGCGTGATGGTGATCGCCTGCTCCGACAGCCGGGTCGATCCCAGCCAGATCTTCGACACGTCGCCAGGCGAGATGTTCGTCGTCCGCAACGTCGCCGCGATGGTCCCGCCGTTCGAGACGGGAGGCGGACGTCATGGCGTCTCGGCCGCGCTGGAGTTCGCCGTGACCCAGTTGGAAGTCGCCGAGATCGTCATCATGGGCCATGGCGCGTGTGGCGGCGTCAACGCCGCCCTCACCCGCCGCTTCCACCAGGCGGCGCCCGGCGAAGGTGGGTTCATCGCCGGATGGATGGAGCTGCTCGACGAAGCCCGGGATCGTGTGCTGCAGGACCGCCGGGACGATCCCAACATCGCCCGTGCCATGGAATTGGAAGCGGTGAAGGTCAGCCTCGCCAATCTGCGCACCTTCCCCTTCGTCGAGGATCGGGTTCAGGCGGGCACACTCAAGCTGCACGGCGCCTATTTCGCGATCGCCGACGGCATGCTGCATGTGCTGGGGGAGGATGGCGCCTTCCGAACCGCCTGATTGGAACGGTTGCGGCACTATGGCCGTTCAGTCGGCCAGTGCTCGTCCAGTCAGGAGAGATGGAATGCTGAAGCACCTTGTAGCCGGCGTCGCACTGATCGCGATGGCTGCGCCCGCAATCGCCCAGTCTGCTGCGACAACCTCACCTCCGACCCAGCCGGGATCGAAGGACGATCCGGGCACGCCGCGTACGCCGCTGCCGAACGACCGCGGCTATGACAAGCCGCAGGTCCGCACCGAAGCGATCAACGCCCAGACCCGTGACGACGTCGCCCGCGCCAACTCGAGCGCGAACATCACGTCGGGCAGTTCGGTAAGCGCATCGGCGATTCAGGCCGATCTCCAGGCCCAGTATAGCAGCGACATGGCATCTTGGCTGAGCGCTATGCGCGCGCGCGACGCGAACATGGCTGCGAACGCCGCGCAATATGACCGCCAGCAGCGAGCCTATGCCGATGCGATGTATGTCTGGCGCATGCAGGTCCGCGACTGCGAGCGCGGCTATCAGTTCGCCTGCAATCGCCCGACGCCAAACCCGGCCGATTTCATGCGGTAAACGCCATTGCGAGCGTAGCGAAGCAATCCAAGGGCTCCAGGAGCCGCTGGATTGCTTCGTCGCCTGGCTCCTCGCAATGACGAGGTTCTTACTTCTTGCCCCCGAGCGTCAGCCCGCCGAAGCGCTTGTTGAAGCGCGCGACCTGGCCGCCCTGGTCCATCAGTCGGCCGGTGCCACCCGTCCAGGCAGGATGGGCGAGCGGATCGATTTCCAGCGCCAGCGTGTCACCCTCTTTGCCCCAGGTGGAGCGGGTCTGATAGGTCGTGCCGTCCGTCATCTGGACGGTGATCATGTGGTAATCGGGGTGAACGCCCTTCTTCATGTCAAATCTCCGAGGTGGCCGGTTCCGACCGGCCCAAAAAAGGAAGGCGCGCCGCTAGCAGAAGCGCCTTCCGGTGGCAACTCTCCCAGCCGTTATGCCGAACTTGTTTCGGCATAAGCTTTGCCGGCGAGGGGTGTGGACCGGCTGGTCTAATCACCGTCACGCGCGACCCTTATCCCGAAACAAGTTCGGGATGACGGGTCAGGCACTCGGCGGATCCGCGATCATCGCGGTGAAGTTTGCCTCCGCCGCCAGCTGCCCGTCGACCATCGCGCGGCCGGCGAACTTGCACACTTTCGACCGCTTCTGAACGAACTCGACTTCGAGCCGGAGCAGCACGCCAGGCTCGACCGGCTTGCGAAACTTGGCCTCTTCGATCGCCATGAAATAGACGAGCTTGCCGGTTCCGCTTAGGCCTAGCGACTCCACCGCCAGCACTCCCGCCGCCTGGGCGAGCGCCTCGACGATCAGCACGCCGGGCATGATCGGCCGGCCGGGAAAATGGCCCTGGAAAAAGCCTTCGTTGAACGTGACCGCCTTGATTGCCGCAATGCGCTGTTCGGGCACGAGTTCCTCGACGCGGTCGACCAGCAGCATCGGATAGCGGTGGGGAAGCGCGGCCAGCACCCTGGTGATGTCCAGGGGACCGGTAGAGCCTCCCTCACCCGCACTCATCTTAGCGGCTCTGCGGCTGTGCCGGCTGGGCCTGCTGCGGCAGCGGCGTGACGCTGACGCTCGGCAGCTGCTGGTTGAGGGCAGCCAGCACTGTATTGGTGATGTCGATCGCCGGCGCCACGGCCAGGGCGGCGCCGCGGTCGACGATCAGCGACGCGCCCGTGGCGGCCAGCTGGGCGTTGATGATCGGCCCAAGGCGCTGGTTGATCTGCTGGACGACATGCGCCTGGGTCGAACGAATGGTCTGCTCCTGGCGGCCCAGTTCCTGGTTCGCCGTGTTCTGGCGGGTCTGGAGCGACTGTATGCGGGTCTGCAGCGCGGCATCGGGCTGCTTGCCCTGCAGCGCGTTCACTGCGGTCTGGATCGCCTGCGCTTCGGTCTGGAGCGGAGCGGCGAGCTGCTGCTGCCGGGTCTGGAGAGCCTGGACCTGGCCCTGGAGCGTGGTCTGCGCCGCGCGGCAGGCGGTGCATTCGCGCAGGATGCGGTCGGTGTCGACCACCGCGATCACGGCGGGGTTCAAGCGCTGCGCCTGGGCGGCGGCAGGAGCAAGCAGAACGAGCGCGGCCATCGCCGCCTTGAGAGTCGTGTTCATCAGAATTGCGTTCCTACGTTGAAGGTGATGAGCTGCGGATCGTCACCCTTCTGGGTGATCAGCGCCTTGGCGATGTCGATGCGGAACGGGCCGAAAGGCGAGTTCCAGTTCACGCCGAAGCCGACAGACAGGCGCGGCTTGGGCGTGTCGCCCAGGAAGGTTTCCGCGAAGGCGACACCTGTCTCCTGGGTTCCAGGCGTGCTTCCCGCGGGGCAACCACCAGCCGGCTGGAGAATAACCGTCGGCGTGGTCGCGGGCGGCACTGCGGGCGTCGTACAGATTGCGGACTGGAGACGTGGATCGCCCGGCGCCACGTTCAGCGTGACGGGCCGCTTCACCCCGAACACCGCGCCCACGTCCATGAAGATCGACGGACGCAAGCCAAGCTCTCGCGCACCGGCCCCCAGCGGAATCTGCATCTCGATATGGCCAAGATAATAGGCCCGGCCGCCGATCGCGTCGTCGGCCAACAGATCCTTGCGCTCACTGTTCAGCTGAAAGCCGATCGTGTTTCCGTTCGCGTCCTTGATCGGGATATACGCGTTCGTTGCGGGGTCTCTCGCATAGGCTTGGCGCTGCACGCGCGGGCCGACGCCGCGAATGTCGAAGCCGCGAAATTGTGGCTGCCCTAGGTAGAAGCGGTCGATCAGCCGCACCGGGTCCACTTCGTTTCCGGAGGCATCGAAACGCTTGCCTTCGAACGAATGGATATAGCCCCCTTCGGCGCTGAAGTTGACGATGAAGCCGCGACCAAGATTGACATATTTGTCCGCGTTAAGCCGCGTCTTCAGATATCGGACGCTGCCGCCCAGCCCGGCGAAATCCTGATTCAGAACGAGCCGCTCGCCGCGTGTCGGCCGCAGTCCATTGTCGAGGGAGCTATAAACTAGCGAATAGCCGAGTGAGGAAGTCGTGCGATTGCCGATCGCATCGCAAAGGAAGCGGCCGGCACGGAGCGGATCGCACACCCCGTTGGTGAAGAACTCGTCACCCAGGCTGACATCGTCGACCGAGAGGCTGTAGCGCGTCTGCAGCTGTACGAACTCAGTCAGGGGCACGCCCAGGCGGAGCTGGAAGCCGGTCGAGACCTGGCTGTAGGTCGTGTTTCGTTCGTTGCCGTTGACGAAGTTGAACGAGTTGAAGTCGCGACGGAAGATGTTGCCGCCCAGGGCGATGTTGCGGTCGAACAGATAGGGCTCCGCAAAGCCCAGCTCGACCGACTTCGAGAATTGCGAGTAATTGATCGAGGCCGACAACGTCTGGCCGAGACCGCGGAAGTTGTTCTGCTCGATCGATGCGTTGACGATGAACCGCTCAAGGCTCGAAAAACCTGCCGACAACGACAGCGATCCGGTCGGCTTCTCTTCCAGATTGGCTTCGAGCACGACCCGGTCGGGCGTCGAGCCCGGCTTCTGGTCGATCTCGAATTTCTCCTGGAAATAGCCGAGCGACTGGATGCGGTCCTTCGAACGCTTCACCTGAAAGCTGTTGAACGGGTCGCCTTCCTGCAGCCGGAACTCGCGGCGCACCACCTTGTCCTGGGTGATGGTGTTGCCGTTGATGTTAATCCGCTCGACATACACGCGCGGCGTCTCCGCCAAGCGGAAGGTGAGGTTCATCTCCTTCTTCTCGGCATCGCGCTCGAACTGCGGATCGGCCTCGGCAAAGGCATAGCCGAGCAGGCCGGCGGTCTCATTCAGGCCGTTGACCGTGTCCTCGACCTGCTTGGCGTTATACCAGTCGCCCTTCTTCATCGGGATGACGGTCTGGGCAAAGTCCGGCTTGAAGTCGCGCAGATCGCTCTCGACCTTTACGTCGCCATATTTGTACCGCTCGCCCTCCTCGACCACATAGGTGATGATGAAGTCGCGCTTGTCGGGCGTCAGCTCGGCGATCGCTGAGATGACGCGGAAATCGGCATAGCCTTCGGTCAGATAGAACTGACGCAACTTCTGCTGGTCATAGGCGAGACGGTCGGGGTCGAAGCTGGTGTTCGAGCTGAAGAAGCTGGTCAGGCGCGCCTGCTTGGTCGCCATCTCGCCGCGCAGCCGGTCGTCCTTGAACTTCTCGTTGCCGATGATGTTGATCTGCTGGACGCGGGACTTGGCGCCTTCCACGATCGAATAGACGATGTCGACGCGATTCTGGTCGAGCGTGACCATCTGCGGATCGACCGTCGCGGCATAGCGGCCCTGGCGGCGGTATAGTTCGATGATCCGCGCGACGTCGGCCCGCACCTTCGATCTGGTGAAGATCTGGCGAGGGGCAAGCCGGATTTCCTTGAGGATCTTGTCCTCTTTCAGCCGCTTATTGCCTTCGAAGATGATGCGGTTGATGACCGGGTTCTCGCGGACCTCGATCGTCACGACGCCGCCAGCCTGGCGGACGGTCACATCGGCGAACAGCTCGGTCGCGAACAGGTCCTTGATGATCTGGTCGCCGACTTCGGCGGTATAGGGATCGCCCGGGCGCGGCTTGATGTACGAGCGGACCGTGTCCGGCTCGATCCGCTGCGAACCGACCACGTTGATCTGGGAGATCGTCTCGGCAGCGACGGGAGCCGGCGCTGCCGGAGCCGGTGCGGGCTGGGCGGGAGCCGGCGCCGGCGCACCGGTCGTCTGGGCCGCCAGCGGCATCGTCAGGCCGGTCAGGATCGTCCCTGCCAGCAAGGCGGAGAGCGGCCGGATACGATAAGTCTGCGTCAAAGAGGCCGTCACCAGATACCCACCCCAAACATCATGCCGGATTGTGCAAAGAAAAAAGTCGCTCGCGCCCTGCCCGAACCGGCCTAGCCGATCAACCCGCTAAGGCCGCGCCACAGGCCGAATGCAGACAGGTCGTTGAACGTCACGAACAGCATCAATCCCAGCAGTAGCAACAGCCCGGACCGAAAGGCCCATTCCTGCACCTGCGGCGCTACCGGCTTCCGCCGCACCGCCTCCAGCGCATAGAAAAGCAGATGCCCGCCATCCAGCATAGGGACTGGCAAGAGGTTGATGAATCCGAGATTAATCGAGATCAGCGCGACGAAGCCTACGAAGGCGGACGGTCCAACGTTTGCCACTTCGCCAGAGATCTGAGCAATCCGCAGCGGACCGCCGAGTTCCTTGGCACTGCGGCGTCCAGTGACGATCTGACCTAGTCCGTCCACCATACCCCGCACAAATCCAAAGGTCTGACGCAGGGCAATGGCGGGCGCCTCAAGCGGCCCGACACGTTCTATGATTTGCGGAGGCGGCGCGATCCCAAGTTGGCCGAACGGGTATTTGTTGCCAAATCGATCGACCTGATACCGTACCCCAGTGACTGCATTAATGGTCCGGATGGCACCTCTTCTGTCGACACGAACCGACAGGGTCTCGCCCGGACGCGCAGTTACGAAATCTACCAGGTCACGGAAGTCGTCCATGTCCCGCCCGTTGATCGAGAGGATCGTATCTCCAGGGAGGAAGCCGGCTTTGGCAGCAACGCTATCAGGCTGCAAAGCACCGACCTGTGCTGGTGTGCGATTTACACCAACAGCCATCGCAAAGACCGCGAGAATTAGGATGGCGAGCAGGAAGTTGGTGACGGGTCCCGCCGCCACGATCAGCGCGCGCTGCCACACCGGCTTGGCATGGAAGGTGCGGTTCCGCTCTTCGGCCGGCAGCAGCATCCATTTGGGATCGGGCTGGCTCGCGGGGTTCATGTCGCCGGCGAAGCGGACATAGCCGCCCAGCGGCAGCCAGCCGAACTTCCAGCGCGTGCCCAGACGGTCGGTAAAGCCGAACATCTCGCGCCCGAAGCCGATCGAAAAGGCCTCTGCCTTCACCCCGAACCAGCGGCCGACGAGATAATGGCCAAGCTCGTGCACGAACACGAGCGGTCCGATCACCGCCAGGAAAGCGAGAATGGTCAGCAGCAGACCGGGAGCATTGCTCAATCGACGAACACCTTCATCGCCTCGGCGGCATGGGAGCGGGCCTCTCGATCGATCGCGATCACGTCTTCGATCCGCCCAGGCGCCGCCGGGTCATAACGCTGCATCGTCTCTTCCACAATTGCGGCGATTTGGAGGAAGGCGATGCGTCGGTTAAGAAATGCGGCGACTGCCATCTCGTTCGCGGCGTTGAGAACCGCCGGACGCGCACCGCCCGCCTCCAGGGCCTCGCGCGCCAGCCGCAAGGCCGGGAAGCGCTCGGGATCTGGCGCGGCGAAGTCGAGCCGTCCGATGCTGGCCAAGTCGAGCGGCGCGACAGGCGTCTCCATCCGGTCAGGCCAGGCCAGCGTATGAGCGATCGGCGTCCGCATATCGGGCGAGCCAAGCTGCGCGAGCATCGATCCATCGACATATTCGACCAGCGAATGGATCACCGATTGGCGATGCAGGATGATCTCGATCCGCTTGGGCGCGACCGGGAACAGCCGCGCCGCCTCGATTAGCTCCAGCCCCTTATTCATCAGCGTCGCTGAATCAATCGAGATCTTGGCGCCCATCGACCAGACCGGATGCGCGACGGCCTGCTCGACTGTAACGCCAGCCATCTCGGCCAGGCTGTAGTCGCGGAAAGGGCCGCCGCTCGCCGTCAGAACAATCCGGCGCACCCGCTCCGGCCGCTCGAAGTCGAAGCACTGGAAGATGGCGTTATGCTCGGAATCGGCGGGCAGGATCGTGGCGCCCGAACGTTGGGCGGCCTGCGGGATCAGCTCGCCGGCGGAAACCAGTGGCTCTTTGTTGGCAAGCACGACGGTGCCGCCCTGCTCCACCGCGGCCATCACCGGCTCCAGCCCAGCGCAGCCCACGATAGCCGCCATCGTCCAGTCGGCGCCAGACCCTGCCGCCTCGACAAGCGCCTTCTCCCCTCCGGCGACGCGCGTGCCCGTTCCGCTCAGTGCGTCGCGCAGCTCCGGCAGCCGCCGCTCGTCGGCGATCACAGCGAATTCGGCGTTGGTGCGGCGCGCGATCGCCGCCAGCTTGCGCACTTCGGCGTTGGCGGTCAGCGCGACGACGTGGAAGCGGTCCGGCTCGCGCTCGATCAGGTCGAGTGTCGAGGTGCCGATCGAACCTGTTGCGCCTAGGATCGAGACGCTGCGCGTCACAGGAGTTTGTCCAGCAGGATCAGCCCGGCGGCGGCCGGCGCGACCGGCACCAAGCCATCCAGTCGGTCGAGCACGCCGCCATGGCCGGGAAGCAGCTTGCCGCTATCCTTCACGCCCGCCTGGCGCTTGAGCCAGCTTTCATATAGATCGCCGATCTGCGCGATCACCCCCAGGATCGGACTGGCGAAGGCGAGCTGCAGGCGAAGTCCGGCATATTGCCACAGCAAAAGGCCCAGCACGAATGCGGCGGCGACCCCTCCGATCAGGCCCGCCCAGGTCTTGTTCGGGCTGACGCTGGGGGCAAGCTTCGGGCCGCCGATGCTCCGTCCTGCCGCATAGGCGCCGATGTCCGTCGCCCAGACCGTCGCCAGCGCCCAGAGCGCCAGCAGCAACCCATTTTCCTGTCCGCGCAGGAAGAGCAGCGCGAGCGCCGGCAAAGCCACATAGGCGATTCCGAAGCCCAACCGCGGCTTGCGCGTGATGATGGTCACAAAGAATGCGGCCCCGACCGTTAAGCCAAGTGCGAAGAAGTTCGGGCCCGCGGCAAGCGGCGACATGATCGCGAGCGGCACACAGCCGGCGAACAGCGCCAGGCGGTTATGCTTGGGGTCGGTCTGGACCAGGTCGCCCCATTCGGCGAGCATCAGCATCGCCGCGGTCGAGGTCAGCACCCAGAAAGCGATGCCGCCCAACCACAGGGCCGCTACCGCCAGCACGACCATGGCGACGCCGCTGACGGTCCGCACACCCAGATCGGAACCGCTGCCCTTCGAACTCATAGACCGCCGAAACGGCGCTCCCTCCGGCCGAAATCGGCCAGTGCAGCGGCGAGCTCCTCCCTGCCAAAATCGGGCCAAAGCGTGTCCACGAACAACAGCTCCGCATAGGCCGTCTGCCACAGCAGAAAGTTGGACAGGCGCCGCTCACCCGACGTGCGGATCAGCAGGTCCACCGGCGGCAGATCGGCGGTGTAGAGCGTCTGGGAGAGCGCCTCCGCCGTGATCGCATCTGGAGAAAGCTCGCCCCGCTGAACTTGCTCGGCCAGCAATCGCGCGCCGCGCGCGAGCTCATTTTGCGAGCCATAGTTGAGCGCGATTACTAGGGTTGTCTTGCTGTTGCCTTCGGTGCGGGCGATCGCGTCGTCGATCAGGCGCACGACATCGGCCTGAAATGCCTGATAATCGCCGATTACCCGCAGCTGGACGCCCGCCTCGGCAAGCTCGTCGATATCGTCGATGATGAACCGCCGCAGCAGCCCCATCAAGTCGGAGATCTCTTCCGCCGGCCGTCGCCAATTCTCCGACGAAAAGGCATAGAGTGTGAGCACTTCCAGGCCCAGATCGCCTGCCGCGCGCACGACCTGCCGCGCGGCCTCGACGCCCTTGCGGTGCCCTGCCACCCGAGGCAACCGGCGCTTCTTCGCCCAGCGGCCATTGCCGTCCATGATGATCGCCACGTGGCGGGGCAACGAAGCTCCGTTCGCTTCGAGCGCAGTCGAGAAGCGTCTCTCGACTTCGCTCGAGATGAACGGATTTGGTTTTGCACTCACTTGCCGAGGATTTCTTTCTCTTTGGCCGCGGTCGCCGCGTCGATTTCGGCGATGGTGGCGTCTGTCAGCTTCTGGACCTCCGTCTCCAGCCGCTTGCGCTCATCCTCGCTGATCTCATGCTTTTTCTCGTCCTGCTTCAGCGCGTCGTTCCCGTCGCGGCGCACGTTGCGAACGGCAATCCGGGCCTTTTCAGCATATTGGGAGGCGAGCTTCGCAAGCTCCTTGCGGCGCTCCTCGGTCAGATCGGGAATCGGCAGGCGCAACGTCTGCCCGTCGACGATCGGATTGAGGCCGAGCCCGGCCGAGCGGATCGCCTTGTCCACCGGCCCGACATTCGACTTGTCCCACACCTGCACCGACAGCATCCGTGGTTCGGGCGCGGAGACTGTTGCGACCTGATTGAGCGGCATGTGCGCGCCATAGACTTCGACATTCACCGGATCGAGCATCGTCGTCGAGGCGCGGCCAGTGCGCAGGCCCTGCAGATCGTGCTTCAGGGACTCGACCGCGCCATGCATGCGGCGCTCGATATCGCTCTTGCTATAGGCTGGCATCTTACTCCCCTTGCGTCTGGACGATGGTGGCGGTGCCTTCGCCGGCGAGCACCTTCGACAGATTGCCCTGCTCGCGAATGTTGAAGACCACGATCGGGATGTTGTTGTCGCGGCAGAGGGCGACGGCTGAAGCGTCCATCACCTTCAGATTGTCCGCGAGGACACGATCATAACTGATTGTATCGAAACGCTTCGCCGAGGCCACTTTCTTCGGGTCGGCATCGTACACGCCATCGACCGAGGTGCCCTTGAACAGCGCGTCGCACTTCATCTCGGCGGCGCGGAGCGCAGCGCCGGAGTCGGTCGTGAAGAACGGGCTGCCAACGCCTGCGGCGAAAATCACCACCCGCCCCTTCTCCAGGTGCCGGGCAGCACGGCGGCGGATGAACGGCTCGCACACCGAAGCCATCGGGATGGCGGACTGGACGCGCGTGTCGACGCCGATCTGCTCTAGCGCATTCTGGACTGCTAGCGCGTTCATCACGGTCGCGAGCATACCCATATAGTCGGCGGTCGCGCGCTCAAAGCCCTTGGCTGCCGCTGCAAGACCACGGAAGATGTTGCCCCCGCCCACGACGACGCAGATCTCGTACCCCTGCGCCTTCACATCGGCGATCTCGCGCGCGACCCGGGCCGTCACAGCGGGATCGATGGCATGACCCTCGCCCATCAACACTTCGCCGGACAACTTCAGGAGAATGCGGTTGAAGCGGGGGCGAGTCATGCATGTCCGTTCGGGCAAAGGTGAGGTGTCTTAGTCAGCGCGATAGGCGCTGCCAAGCACAGCGTGCGCCCCGGCGGAGGCCGGGGCCCAGGCATATATCATTGCTGGGCCCCGGCCCTTGCCGGGGCACACACCATCAAGCGACAGGGTCGGCCTTCTTCACGCCGGCAGTCGCAGCCACCTCGGCGGCGAAGTCGCTCTGCTGCTTCTCGATGCCTTCGCCGAGCTGGAAGCGAACGAAGTCCGCGATGCGCGCCGAGCCGCCAGCGCCCTTGGCTTCCGCCGCGACGAAGTCCTGCACCGGCGTCTTGCCGTCGAAGACTACTGCCTGGGTCAGCAGCGCATTTTCCTTGCGGAACTTGTCGACCGGACCTTTGACGATCTTCTCGACCACTTCGGGCGGCTTGCCAGCAATCTTGTCCGCCGCCTTCTCCTTGGCGATCGCCGCTTCGCGCTCGATGATCGCCGGATCGATCGCGTCGCCGCTGAGCGCCAGCGGATTGGCGGCGGCGATGTGCATCGCCAGCTGCTTGCCCAGCGCTTCCAGCTTGTCGGCCGGCGCATCGCCTTCAAGCGCGACGAGCACGCCGATCTTGCCCATTCCTGGCGCCGCGGCGTTGTGGACATAGGAAACGACGGCGCCCTGGCCGACGCTGATGCTCTTCGCGCGGCGCAGATTCTGGTTCTCGCCAATCGTCGCGATGTTGGAGGTGAGCACTTCCTGCACGGTGCTGCCGTTCATCGGTGCGTTCAGCAAAGCTTGGACGTCGTCGCCCGCGGTGAGCGCCAGCTGGGTCACGTCCCGCACGAACGCCTGGAACTGTTCGTTCTTGGCGACGAAGTCGGTCTCGGAGTTGACCTCGACCACTACGCCCTTGGTCCCTTGGACGGCGACGCCGACCAGGCCCTCGGCGGCAGTGCGGCCGGCCTTCTTGCCCGCCGACGCGAGCCCCTTGGCGCGCAGCCAGTCGATCGCTGCTTCGATGTCGCCGCCGGTCTCCGCCAGCGCCTTCTTGCAATCCATCATGCCGGCGCCGGAGCGCTCGCGCAGATCCTTCACCATCGCGGCCGTGATTTCCGCCATGTGTTCACTCCTCTGATAAGGTCTCGGTTGGGCCTGAGCCTGTCGAAGGCCTCCCTGTCCTTCCCAATGGAGTGGAAGAAGGGAGGGCTTCGACAAGCTCAGCCCGAACGATGTAGATGTCAGGCCGTGGCGGTTTCCTCGGAAGCCAAAGCTTCCTCGGCCGGCGGCTCCGCCATGGCGCCGATGTCGACGCCACGCTGCGCCTGGCCCTGCTGGCCGCCGCGAGTCGCCGCGGTGGCGACCGCATCGCAATACAGGCGGATCGCGCGCGCCGCGTCGTCATTGCCAGGCACCGGGAAGGCGATGCCGTCCGGCGACACGTTCGAATCGAGGATGGCGACGACCGGAATGCCGAGCGTATTGGCTTCC
>JAESFT010000252.1_pt1 | contig 47654 bp, 39 predicted proteins | sample 9269451 | NCBI WGS metagenome assembly JAESFT01 (sample SAMN14502557, study PRJNA617106) | algae metagenome | isolation source: Scytonema hyalinum WJT4-NPBG1 and co-occurring heterotrophs from well... | place: USA: Mojave Desert, Joshua Tree National Park, California | collected 2006-05-25
GCGCGACATGAAGAACATGGCGATCGTCTGCAACATCGGTCACTTCGACAGCGAGATCCAGATCGGCGCGCTCGCCAATATGAAGTGGACCGAGATCAAGCCGCAGGTCGACGAGGTCGAGTTCCCGGACGGCAAGAAGATCATCGTGCTGTCGAAGGGGCGGCTCGTGAACCTGGGGAATGCCACGGGCCACCCGTCCTTCGTGATGTCGTCGAGCTTCACCAACCAGACGATCGCGCAGATTGAGCTGTGGAAGAACCACGCTAACTACAAGAACGAGGTCTATGTCCTGCCGAAGCATCTCGACGAGAAGGTCGCGATGCTCCACCTGGAAAAGCTCGGCGTGAAGCTCACCAAGCTTACCAAGAAGCAGGCCGACTATATCGGTGTCTCCACTGAAGGCCCGTTCAAGCCGGACCATTACCGCTACTGAGGCGGCTCAGAAGCCGGTCTGCAGCATATCGAGGGCATCCATGATCATGCGGTCATGGATGCCCAGCGATCCCAAGGGCGGTCCCAACTGCTTGACGAACATGGCTGACGCGAACTGCGTCACCATGACCATTTGCTCCCCATCGACCACAAAAACCGGGTTCAGCCGTGCTGCCGGCGTCGGAGCCTCTGCGAGCAGGATCAGAGGAACAACCAACCGCGTGTTCAGATGACTAAGCAGATCGGCTTGGCAATCCAGAACATAGCCGCCGCTTTCGCTCCGATGATAATCAAACCGCGCCATCAAAACAGGCGGTGATGCGCCAAAGGCAGCCCCTTGGCCTCTGCCCAGGCGTTGGATGCGTCGAGCGCCTTGCCATTTTCCGCGAGCCAGCGGGCGGCCTTCGCCTGCCGAATCTCGGCAACAAGCCCGGCTTCGCATGCACGGGACAAGCTAATCCCCAAAATGCGAGCTTCCTCGATCAGCTCGGCGTTTAAGGAAACATTTGTGGCTCGCTTCAGGCGTGTACCCATGTGCGCATAGATATGCGCATGGGACCTGTGCGGGCAAGAGTCGCCAATACAGAATTCCTATGGCAATCGCCCATCTCTTGTGGGGCGGGTGCCTTCACCCCTAGAGCGTTCCTCAAGAACAGAATCTTGAGGATGCTCCATGAAGAAGATTGCGCTGCTGGCAGGCTTGCTGGCGTCCACTGCGGCTGTCGCGCAGGCGCCGACGCCGCCTCAGCCGGTCGAGAATAGCCAGGCGCCCGAAAACCAGGTCCTGAATCCCGAGCAGCGCAGCACGGCGCAGACGCCCGCCCGCGCCAATGCGCCCGCCTCGACGCCCGCCAAGCCAGACAAATGGGATGTGAATGCGCCTCCGGGGCTGACGCTGCGTCAGGTGCCGATCAACGTCGCCGAAGGCAGCTGGATGAATGTCGACGTGTCGCCGGACGGGCGCACCATCGCCTTCGACCTGCTCGGCGACATCTACACGATGCCGATTGGGGGCGGTACGCCGACACGGATCGCGGAAGGGCTCGCCTTCGAGCATCAACCGCGCTTCTCACCCGACGGGCGACGGATTGCCTTCGTCTCGGATCGTGCCGGCGGCGATAACGTCTGGATCATGAATGTGGACGGGTCCGACAAGCGCCAGGTCACCAAGGAGGATTTCCGGCTTCTCAACCAGCCGAGCTGGAGCCCGGACGGCCGCTTCATTGTCGCCAAAAAGCATTTCACCACCGGCCGCTCGCTCGGCACCGGCGAAGTGTGGATGTACCATGTCTCGGGCGGCGGCGGCGTGCCGCTGGTCAAGCGGCCGAACGAGCAGCATCAGAAAGAGCTGGGCGAGCCGATCTTCGCGCCGGACGGCAAGAGCGTCTATTTCACGCGCAACGTCACGCCTGGGCCGATCTTCGAATATGCCCAGAACTCCAACACCGACCTGTTCCATATAGAGCGATATGATCTTGAGACCGGCGAGACGGCGACGGTAGCCCGAGGGGCGGGCGGGTCGGTGCGGCCGACGCCCTCGCCGGACGGCAGGAAGATCGCCTTCGTGCGCCGCGAGCGCACCAGGTCCAAGCTCTATGTGAAGGACCTCGCCTCGGGCGAGGAGCGCAAGATCTACGATGCGCTCGACCAGGACGTGCAGGAGACCTGGGCGGTCACTGGTGTCTATCCGAACATGTCGTGGACGCCGGACGGCCGATCGGTGCTGTTCTGGGCCGGAGGCAAGATCCGGCGCGTGAACGCGGACGGCTCCGGCGCTGCCGAAATCCCTTTCCGTGTGAACGACACCCGCGTCGTCGCAGATGCGCTGCACCCCAGAGTCGAAGTCGCACCGGACCGCTTCACGACAAAGATCCCGCGATGGGCGGCGGTGTCGCCGGACGGCCGCCAGGTCGTGTTCGAGACTCTCGGCAAGCTCTGGATCAAGCCGATGGCGGGCGGCGCCGCGCGGCGGCTGACCAGCGGCAACGGAGACAGCTTCGAACTTCATCCCGCCTGGTCGCGCGATGGCAAGACAATCGCCTATGTGGACTGGACGGATCAGGGGCTTGGCCGGCTGCGCACGGTCGGTGCCAATGGCGGATCGCCGCGCGACGTTACACAGCAGCCCGGTCATTATGCCAACCCCGCCTTTTCGCCGGATGGCCGAACCATCGTCTTTGAGCGCCGCTCAGGTGGGTATCTGACGTCCGACCAATGGTCGGAGAGCCCGGGCGTCTACCGTGTCGCGGCAAGCGGCGGCGTGCCGGCGAGGGTGGCGAAAGACGGCGTTTCGCCCCAGTTCGGCGCGTCGAACGACCGCCTGTTCATGGTCATAACGGCGCAGGGCAAGCGACAGCTGGTCTCGACCGACCTGAACGGCGAGGCCAAGCGGGTCCACTCGACCGGCGAGCTGGTCAACGACTTCGATGTGTCGCCGGACGGGCGCTTGCTTGCCTTCCGCCAGAATTATCAGGCATTCGTGATGCCGCTGATGCCGGGCACGCAGGACGTGTCGGCCGATCCGAAGGGCGGCCCGCTGCCCGTCACGCGTGTCAGTTCAGATGGCGCCGATTTCATTCATTGGTCCGATCGCGGGCGGAAGCTCCACTGGAGCCTCGGGCCGACGCTCTACACCGCCACCGCCGACGCATTCTTCCCGAGCGCACCGGCGGGCGAGAACGCGCCCAAGTTCCAGCCGCCCCGCACCGGCGTGTCACTGGCGATGGAGGTTGCTGCCGACAAACCTAGCGGAACGGTAGCGCTCACCGGCGCGCGGATCGTCACCATGGCGAACCGGGACGGCGGCATCATCGACGATGGCGTGATCGTCGTCCGCGGCGACCGCATCGTCGCCGTCGGACCGCGCGCCTCGATGCAGATCCCGGCCGGCGCCCGTACCGTCGATCTCGCCGGCAAGACGATCATTCCCGGCCTGGTCGACGCCCATGCCCATGGGCCGCAGGGCACGGACGGCATGGTGCCGCAGCAGAATTGGTCGTCGCTCGCGAATCTGGCGATGGGCACGACGACGATCCACGACCCGTCCGCCCAAGCGTCGGTCATCTTCGCCGCCTCGGAAATGCAGCGCGCCGGCAAGATCGTCGCGCCGCGCATCTTCTCGACCGGCGAGATCATCTATGGCGCGAAGGCGGCCGGCACCTATGCCGACATCAACAGCTTCGACGATGCGATCGCCCATGTCCGGCGCCTGAAGGCGCAAGGCGCGATGAGCGTGAAGAATTATAACCAGCCCCGGCGCGAGCAGCGGCAGATGGTCGTCGCGGCAGCCCAGCGCGAGGGCATGGAGGTGGTGCCGGAAGGCGGCTCGCTGTTCACCCAGGGCGTGACGCTGATCCAAGACGGCAATGCAACCATTGAGCACAACATACCACTCCGGGTCTTTTACGACGATCTCGTCCAGCTCTGGACCCAGTCGAAGACCAATTACACACCAACGCTGGTGGTCACCTTCGGCGGCCCGGCTGGCGATCCTTATTGGCGCTCGCACACCGACGTGTTTCGCCACCCCATCCTGACCCGGCATATTCCGCCCGCGACGCTTGCCGCCGACAATGCCCGCCGTGAGATCGCGCCCGATGAGGACTATGTCGATGACGACAGCGCGCGCGAGTCGAAGAAGCTGGCCGACAAGGGCGTGTTGGTCTCGATCGGCGCGCATGGGCAGCAGGCCGGGCTCGGGCCGCATTGGGAGATGTGGAGCTTCGCACGCGGCGGCTGGTCGCCGGTCGAGGCGCTCAGGGCCGGCACGATCGATCCGGCCAGGTCGCTTGGCTATGACCGCGATGTCGGCTCGCTTGAGCCGGGCAAGCTCGCAGACCTGGTCGTGCTCGATGCCGATCCGACCCAGGACATCCGCAACACCGAAAAGGTGCACCGGGTGATGCTTGGCGGCCGGATGTACGATCCGATGACGATGAACGAAGTCGTGACCGGGACGCGCACCCGGCAGCCTTATTGGTGGGAAGGGTCCGGCGGCACCCGCGGGGCAGGAAGCGCTAGCCAGGGTTTCGGCCACGGCCATGACTAGGCTATGCTGAGCGGAGGTGGTCGAACTCTCCCCTCTCATGGCTCTGATCGTCGGCGTCTTGCTGGCGCTGTGGCTCGGCGGCGCTGCCTGGGCGCTCATCACCGGGCTCCAGCTTCGTCGCGGCGCGCAGGCGGCGGAGGAGCGCAGCGCCCGACTGCAGGCGCTGCTCGACTCCGCGCCGGCACTGGTTGTCATCGTCGGATTGGACGACCGGATCGACGCATCTGATCGGCTGGCGGACTGGCTCGGCCTGATCGATCCTCCACGTGAGCTTGGCGATCTCTCGCGATCCGATGGCGGCTTCAGCGAGGCCGACCTTGCCCTTCTGCGGCAGGACGTAGCCACGGCGCGAGCGGCTGCGAGCGGCTTCTATCGGGTCGTGAAGCCGCAAGGCTCGTCCCGTACGCTCACCATCCGGGGCGGCCCGGCTCCCGCGGCGCTGGGCTTCGACGGCGCGGTCGTCATGTATCTGTTCGACGCGACCGAAATCCGCTCGGAAATGGCGCGGCTGACGGAGGAAGCGGATCGTCTCGCCCAGGCGTTCGAAGCGCTGTCCGGCTTGATCGAGGCCTCGCCGATCCCGATGTGGCACCGCGGCCCTGACCTGCGGCTGTCGCTGGTCAACAGCGCCTATGTACGCGCCGTCGAAGGCGCCAGCGCCGCCGACGTCATCCAGCGCGGGCTGGAACTGGTCGAGGCGGCGCCAGGCCGTAACCCGATCGCTGCTGCGGCAGCCGCGCGCGAAAGCGGCCAGACCCGCTCGCGGGTGCTGCCGGCGACGATCGCGGGAGAACGGCGCAGCCTGCAGGTGGTAGACGTGCCGCTCGGCGATGCCGGCGTCGCGGGATACGCGATCGACGTCGAGGAGCTGGAGCAGGCCCGCGCCGCCTTTAAGCGCTTCGCCGAGGCGCAACGCGATCTGCTCGACCGGCTCTCCGCCGGCGTCGCCCAGTTCGAGGCAGACCGGTCGCTGAGCTTTTACAACCAGGCGTTCATGCGCCTCTTCTCGATGAAGCCGGAATGGCTGGCGGAGGGTCCGGAGTTCGAGCGCGTGCTCGACCGCATGCGTGAGGCGAACCGGGTGCCGGAAGCGCGCGACTTCCGCGCCTGGCGCGATGAGCGCCGCGGCTGGTTCATCAGCGCGTCTGAGGGACAGGAAGAAAATTGGATGCTGCCCGGCGGCACCCATCTTCGCGTTGTCGCGCAGCCGCTGCCCGATGGCGGGCTGCTCACCATTTTCGAGGATCGGACGGAGCAGGTCTCCCTCGCCAGCGCCCGCGACACGCTGCTGCGGGTGCGGGCCGCGACGTTCGAGCATCTGTTCGAAGCAGTCGGCGTGTTCGCGGCCGACGGCCGGCTTCAGCTCTGGAACCAGAAATTCCGCGACACGTGGGAATTGGAAGACGAGTTCCTGAACAGCCACCCGCGGGTCGATGCACTTGCCGACGCGGCTTCGCGCCAGCTGACCAACCCCTCCCGTGCCGCCGTGATCCGCGAGTTGGTGCGCGTGGCAACGCAGGAGCGCAAGCAGCGCAACGGCCGTGTCGCTCTGAAAAATGGCCGCCATTACGAATTTGCGGCGGTGCCGTTGCCGGACGGGAATGCGCTCTTCACGATGCTGGACATCAGCGACAGCCGCCGCATCGAGGCCGTGCTGCGCGACCGCAACGAGGCGCTGGAAGAAGCCGACCGGGTCAAGACCGCCTTTGTCGCCAATATGAGCTACGAGCTGCGCACGCCGCTGACCTCGATCGGCGGTTTCGCCGAGATGTTGTCTGGCGGCTATGCGGGACCGCTGACGCCCACCGCCGGCGAATATGTCGAGGCCATCCTCGAATCGGTTGCCCGGTTGAGCACGCTCATCGACCATGTCCTCGACTTGACCCAGAGCCAGGCGGGCGCACTGCCGCTGGAGAACCGCTCGGTCGATCTGCGCCGGATCGCGCGCGAAGCGGCCAAGGCTGTCGACGCCGCGGCTGCCGAGAAGTCGATCCAGCTGGCGGTGGAGCTCGACAAGAGCCTCGGCAGCGTTACCGGCGACTCTCGCCGGCTGCGGCAAGTGCTCGACAATCTGCTCGGCAATGCGGTGCGCTTCACGCCTCCGGGCGGGCGCGTGCTGCTGCATGGCGAGGGCAGCGAGGGAATGGCGCGAATGGTGATCTCTGACAATGGTCCCGGCATGACGCTAAAGGAGCAGGCGCGCGCCTTCGATCGCTTCAGCCGTACCAGCGAGGCGCGGGACCGGGGATCTTCGCTCGGCCTCGGCCTGCCGCTCGCGCGTCAATGGGTTGAGGCGCATGGCGGGACGCTGACGCTCGTATCCGAGCCCGGCCAGGGCACCGCCGTCACTGTCGAACTCCCCCGCCGCTGACATGGAACTGGCCGACGAGGCAGCGACGTTGCGCCTGGGCGCGACTCTCGCCGGACGGGTCCGCGCTGGCGACGTGATCACTTTGTCGGGCGGCTTGGGGGCGGGCAAGACGACGCTCGCCCGCGGCCTGCTCGCGGCATTGGGGCTGCCCGGCGAAGCGCCGAGCCCCACCTTCGCGATCGTGCAGACCTATGCGCCGCCCGAAACGCGGCTGCCGGTTGCGCATATCGATCTATACCGGCTGAACGAACCGGAGGAGGCCGAGGAACTGGGCCTCGATGAACTCCGCCGTGATCATCTGCTGCTGGTCGAGTGGCCGGAACGGCTCGGCGCATCCTGGTGGGAGAATGCGCTGCGCCTGCGCTTCGAAGAGGCGCCGCAGGGCGGGCGGCGCTTGACAGCCGAAGTGCCGCCGTCATGGGAGGCGCGATGGCCCCCGATATGACTCCTCCGGCCGCCGCTCCCGAGTTTCTGAAGGGCGCGGGCTGGGATGATGCCGAGATATTGCCGCTGGCGGGCGATGCGTCCTTCCGCCGCTATTTCCGGGTGTTGGCGCCCGGAAGACGCGCCGTGCTGATGGATGCACCGCCCCCGCACGAAGACCCGCGGCCGTTCCTCACCGTGGCCGAGCATCTGATCGCGCTCGGCTTTTCGGCGCCCCGCACGCTCGCCGCCGATCTCCGGCACGGGCTGGTCCTGCTCGAGGACTTCGGCGACGCCCGTATGCGCGAAGTAATCGACGCCGCCCCCGAAGCCGAGCTGCGCATCTATGCCGATGCGGTTGACCTGCTCGCACGGCTGCACCGTCACCCCGCCGCCGACCTGCCGCCCTATGACGAGCGCGAATATCTGCGCGAGGCGTCGCTGCTCACCGAATGGTATGCGCCCGCTCTCGGCCTGCAGGTAGAGGACGAGAGCTATCGCGCCGCCTGGCGGGAGGCGCTCGCGCCGTTGCTCCAGGACCGCTCGGTGACGGTGCTTCGCGATTATCACGCGGAGAACATCATGCTCATCGAGGGGCGGGACGGGGTGGACGGCCTCGGCCTGCTGGATTTCCAGGACGCGCTTGCCGGTCATCCCGCCTATGATCTGGTCTCGCTCCTGCAGGACGCACGCCGCGACGTGCCCGAGGCGATCGAGGCAGACATGCTGCAGCGCTATCTCGAGACAGCTCGGCCGGGGGGCGGCTTCCTCGACGCCTATTGGCTGCTCGGTGCGCAGCGGAACGCGAAGATCGTCGGCATCTTCACGCGATTGTGGAAGCGCGACGGCAAGCCGCGTTACCTGAGTTATCTGCCGCGCGTGTGGGCCTATCTGGAGCGCGATCTGGAGCAGCCTGCGCTGGCGCCGGTCAAGGCCTGGTTCGACGCGCACATCCCTGCGCATCAGCGTGGCGGCGCCCGCCTCGCATGAGCCGATACAAGAAGCCGCTTGCACTGCGTCCGCAACCGGCCGCGCCGCCGCTCGACACTGCGATGGTGCTGGCGGCGGGTCTTGGCAAGCGCATGCGGCCGCTGACCGCGACCCGTCCCAAGCCGCTCGTCGAAGTCGCCGGCAAGGCACTGCTTGACCACGCCTTTGACCGGCTCCGCGCGGCAGGGGTGAAGCGCGCCGTCGTCAACGTCCATTATCTTGCCGACGCTCTCGAAGCCCATCTGAAAAGGCGGGTTCAAGGCATTGAAGTCGCTGTGTCGGATGAGCGTGCGCAGCTGCTCGAGACCGGCGGTGGCCTGGTCCATGCGCTGCCGCTGATCGGCGACGATCCCTTTCTGGTCGTCAACAGCGACAATCTTTGGGTAGACGGCCCTGCGGACTCGATCCGCTCGCTCGCCGCGCGCTGGGACGATGGGAACATGGACGCACTGCTGCTGCTCGTGCCGCTCGCCCGTGCCAACTGCCACAATGGGCCGGGCGACTTCCACATGGATGGAGCAGGGCGGTTGAGTCGCCGCAAGCCTGGTCGGATCGCACCGTTCGTGTTCACAGGAGTCCAGATCGTCTCCAAGCGACTGTTCGAGGGCGCAAAGGCGGAGCCGTTCTCGCTCAACATCCTGTGGGATCGCGCGATCGCCGCCGGCCGTGCCTTCGGGCTGGTCCATAACGGCCTGTGGTTCGACGTCGGCACCCCGCCCGCGGTCAAGCGCACCGAAGAGATGCTGCGCCACGAATAGGAAGCTGGGGACAAGTCCCAATTGGGACCAAGTTGGGGATGACGCTGCACAAGAGGCTATCTAGGCTGATCCTGTGAGCCGCCCCTCCGTCTACACCATCCCGCCGCACCGTTCTTTCGCCGAGGCGCTCGCGGCCGGGCTGATGGCGCGGGAAGGGCGAGACCGGATGCAACTCGCCCGCGGCCTGATCCTGGTTCCCAACAACCGGGCGGCGCGTGCCATCCAGGACGCTTTCGTGCGCCGCGCCGCAGGCGGGCTGCTGCTGCCCCGCCTCGTCGCCATCGGCGATCCGGAGCTAGACGAGCGGCTCGGCGCCTTGCTCGATCCGATCGGCGAGGAAGCGATCCTGCCGGCCGTCGAGCCGCTGCAGCGCCAGCTGATCCTGGCGCGTCTGATCGAGGATGCGGGCGGCACCAATGGCGGCGAAGCGATGCGGCTCGCGGCCGATCTCGCCCGCACGCTCGACCAGCTTCATGTCGAGGGCGTCGATCCGGCCCGGCTGCGCACGATCGACGTTGGCGACTTGACCGAGCATTGGGCGCGTTCGCTCCGTTTGCTCGAACTGGTGCTGAGCCGCTGGCCGGCCGAGCTCGCGCGACTGGGGCGTGTCGACCTCACCGAGCGCCGGAATCGGCTGCTGGAGCGCGTCGCCAAGCGCTGGCGCAGCGAACCGCCGCCCGGCTTCGTCATCGCGGCCGGCGTGTCCACCGCGGCGCCTGCGGTTGCGCGCCTGCTCCGGAGCGTCGCATTCATGGAGCGCGGCCGCGTGGTGTTCGATGCCCTCGACACCGGGATGCCCGAAGAGCAATGGGCCTCGCTCGGGCCGCATCAGCATGATCCGGACACCGGACGCGCGCCGCCCTCGATCGAGACGCATCCGCAATTTCACCTGAAGCTTCTGCTCGACCGCATGGGTGTCAGCCGCGGCGAAGTTCAACGCTGGCGCTGGGGCGGCGGCCATGCCGCGCGGGCGGGCCGAAGCCGCCTCATCTCCAATGCGCTCGCGCCGGCGCGCTTCACAACGGAATGGACCGACCTACCGCGCAAGGATCGGGATCGGAGCGGTGTCGAACTGCTGGAAGTCGCTACGCCCGCCGACGAGGCCCAGGCCATTGCCTTGGCGATGCGCGAGGCGTTGGAGACGCCCGCCCGGACGGCTGCGCTCGTCACCCCGGACCGAGGGCTGGCGCAGCGCGTCTCCGCGCATCTGAAGCGCTGGGGCATTGACGCGGACGACTCGGCCGGCGTGCCGCTGTCCGTCACGCCGCCCGGCACCTTGCTGCTGGCGATCGTCGAGGCGGTAACGGAACGGTTCGCGCCCGTGCCCCTGCTCGCGCTGCTGAAGCATCCGCTGGTGCAAGCGGGCGAGGGACGGCAAAACTGGCTCGATCAGGTCCGCCGGCTAGACCGGGAACTCCGCGGTCCGCGCCCGGCACCTGGGCTCCAGGGCGTGACTGCCAAGCTCTCTCCTGAGAAGCCTGCGGCAAAGGCGTGGTCGCGCATCTTGCCGCTGCTGGAGCCGGTGGAGGCGGAGTTTGCCCGCGCCGCCGATCTCCCGGCCTGGCTCGCCGCGCTGCGTCAGGCGGTAGAGCGGCTCGCCGGTGACGAGGCCTGGGCGCAGGCCGCCGGACGAGCCGCGGCCGATCTGATCGAGCGGCTGGAGGCGCATGCCGCCCACGGCCCGCAGCGCCTCGACCCCCCGCAACTCGGGCCAATGCTCGGCGAACTGATGAACGGCGTCGCGGTCCGGCCGCCACAGGGCGGCCATCCTCGCATCTTCATCTGGGGTCTGATCGAGGCGCGGCTGCAGCAGGCGGACCTGACCATCCTCGGCGGCCTGAACGAAGGCACATGGCCGGCGCTGCCGTCGCCCGATCCTTGGCTCGCGCCGCGCATCCGCGCAGAGCTGGGGCTGCCCGGGCTTGAGACGCGGATCGGTCTCGCTGCGCACAGTTTCGCGGGGGCTCTAGGGGCGCCGCAAGTCCTGATCACCCGTGCGCGGCGCGATGCCCGTGGTCCGGCCGTCGCGTCGCGCTTCTGGTTGCGGCTGGAGGCGCTGACCGGCGGGTTGCCGCGAGCGCGTCGCCTCGCCGACTGGGCGCGCGCGCTCGACGGTGTCGACGAGCCCCGTCCCGCCGCCCGACCGCAGCCGGCGCCGCCCGTGGAGCAGCGGCCGAAGAAGCTCGCGGTCACTGATCTCGACCGGCTCAACGCCGATCCCTTCGCCTTCTACGCAAAGGCGATGCTGCAGCTGCGCGTGCTCGATCCCGTTGATGCCGACGCGACCGCCGCCTGGCGCGGCACCATGGTGCATGATGTGCTCGAATGCTGGGCGAAGGAGGATCAGTGCGATCCCGCCCGGCTGCGGGCCCGCGCCGAAGCGATGCTCGCTTCGACCGACGCCCATCCGCTGATGCGCGCGCTTTGGGAGCCGCGGCTGATGGAAGCGATCGACTGGATCGCCGCCGAGATGGCCGAGATGAAGGCGGCCGGGCGCAAGTTCATCGTGGCCGAGGAGGAGGGCACGCTCGCGATCCACGGCGTGACGCTGAAAGGTCGCGCCGACCGCATCGATCGGCTTCCTGACGGCAAGTTGGCGATCGTCGACTACAAGACCGGCAACGCGCCCAACGCCAAGCAGGTGTCCGGCGGCTACGCTCAGCAATTGGGCCTCATCGGGCTGATGGCCGAGCACGGCGCCTTCGAGGGGGTGACCGGGACGCCCGGCGCGTTCGAATATTGGTCGCTGGCGCGCAACAAGGATGACGGCTTCGGCAAGATCGTCTCGCCCGTCGATCCCGCCGGCGCCCGCGAGCGCATCCGCACCGACGAGTTCGTCGAGCGCGCCTCACGCACGCTCCAGGCTGCCGTCGAGCGTTGGCTGACCGGCTCCGAGCCCTTTACTGCCAAGCTGCACCCGGAGCATGCGCCCTATGGCGATTACGACCAGCTGATGCGGCTGGACGAATGGTATGGGCGGGACCAGGGCTGATGCGCCCGCTCCCCACTCTCAAGGACGAACAGCGGGCAGCGTCCGACCCGCGTCAGCAGGTGTGGCTCTCGGCATCGGCCGGCACTGGAAAGACGCAGGTTCTGGTCGCCCGCGTGCTGCGGCTGCTGTTGCGCTCCGGCGTCGATCCCTCGGCCATTCTCTGTCTGACTTTTACCAAGGCCGGCGCGGCCGAGATGTCGAACCGGCTGAGCGAGCGGCTGGCCTATTGGGTGCGTTTGCCGGGGCCCGAGCTTGCCGCCGAGCTGATGGCGCTTGGCGAGGATCATGGGCCGGAGATGCAGCGGCGCGCCCGCGGCTTGTTCGCCCGGGTTCTCGATGCGCGGGGCGGCGGCTTGCGCATCCAGACCATCCACGGTTTCGCCCAGGCGCTGCTCGCCTCCTTTCCACTGGAAGCGGACCTTGCGCCCGGCATGCGGCCGCTGGAGGGCCGGGAAGAGGCGGCACTGGCGCGGCAGGTGCTGGCGGAACTCGTGACCCGCGCCGAACGGGACGGTCGGCAGGGGTTGATCGCCAATCTGCAGGCGCTCAGCCGGCGGCTAGGCGAGGAGGGTGCCGAAAGCTTCTTGCGCGATTGCGCCCGCGCTCCAGAGGCGCTCGAGCAGCTTCCAACCGATATCGCGACGTTCGTCCGGCGCGCCCTCGAGCTGCCGACCGAAGACATAGAAGCGCACATCGCCAGCCAGTGCGGCGACGATCTGTTCGACCTGGTCAGCCTGGACCAGGTCGCCGCGCACAACCGAAGCTGGGGCACCTCCAAGGGTCTGGACCGCGCCGAAGCGATCGGCCGCTGGCGCGCGCTGTCTCCCGGCGAGCGGGCATTGGCGCTCGAGGAACTGCACAGCGTCTGGGCAACGGCCAAGGGCGATCCGCGCTCCTTCGGCAAGGGCCAGGCGCCGCCGATCGACGGCTATGCCGAACTCGCCTCGCGCCTGCACGGTCGCTGCAAGGAGCTGCTCGAACTGCGCATCCGCGCGCGCTTGGCCGACCTGTTCGCCGCCGCCCTGGAAGCAGGCCGCGCTTATGCCCAGGCCTATACCGAGGCGAAGCGCGCCGCCGGCGTCGTCGATTTCGACGATCTGATCCGCGCCACGGTCCGCCTGCTCGGCACGCCCGGCATGGGCGACTGGATCCGCTTTAAGCTCGACCAGGCGACGGACCACATCCTGGTCGATGAAGCGCAGGACACCAATCCGGAGCAATGGGCGATCGTGCGCTCGCTTGCCGAGGAGTTCTATGCCGAGCATCCGGACGACGCATCCAAGGTCCGCACCATCTTCTCGGTCGGCGATTACAAGCAGGCCATATTCGGCTTTCAGGGCACCGACCCGATCTTCTTCGATGCGGCGAAGAACTATTTCGCCCGTGCCGCCGCCGAAGGCGCCAGGGAGCTGAAGGACCTGTCGCTCAGCCGGTCCTTCCGATCGACCGAGCCGATATTGGAGGCAGTGGACGCCACGGTAGCGGCGCTTGCTCCCGCAGCACTGGGCACGGGCGTCGTCATCGAGCCGCACCGGAGCGCCGTTCCGGGCCCGGGCCTGGTCACGCTCTGGCGCCCGGTCAGTGCCGATGAGGCAGACGATGACGGCGGCGAGGAGAGCTGGACCGGGGATGCGCCACGACGTTTCGCGACCGATCTCGCCAAGAAAATCAAAGGCTGGCTCGCCGAACCGATGATGCTGAAGGGCGGTGCGATCCGCCCGCAGGACATCATGATCCTGGTGCGCAAGCGGGGTGAGCTTGCGTCGCTGATCGTCGCCCGCCTCTATGCCGAGGGCGTCCCAGTCGCCGGCCTCGACCGGCTGCGGCTGAACGCGCCACTGGCCGTGCGTGACCTGCTCGCCGCCGCCCGCTTCGCCCTCCAGCCCGAAGACGACCTGTCGCTCGCCAGCCTGCTCGTCTCCCCGCTGATCGGGTGGAGCCAGGAGGACCTGCTGGCCCATGCCGTACCGCGGCAAGGGAGTCTGTGGCGGCACTTAAGGTCGTTGGCCGGCGAACGGGTGGAGAGTGCGGTTACCGACCTCACCAACTTCCTCAACACTGCCGACTTCACCACCCCCTATCACTTCTTCGAGCGCATCCTCTCCGGCCCGCTCGACGGCCGGCGCAAGCTGCTCGGGCGCTTGGGCGAAGAGGCGCGCGATCCCGTCGAGGAGCTGCTGTCCGCCGCGCTGGCCTTCGAGCGGCAGGCAACGCCCTCGCTGCAGCGCTTTCTCGACTGGTTCGACCGGGGCGATGTCGACATTGTCAGGGACCCTTCGCAGCCGCTGGACGCGGTGCGGGTGATGACCGCGCATGGCGCCAAGGGTTTGCAGGCGCCGGTCGTGATCCTTGCCGATGCGACCACCGATCCCGGTGCTAATCGGCGCAACCGGCTGGACTGGCGCGCACCGGGATTAGACCGGCCCTTGCCCCTGTTCCGCCCGCGCAAGGATGAACTCGCCGGCTCTCTTGCCGAAGACCTGGCGATTGCCGAGCAGAAGGACCGCGAGGAACATTGGCGCCTACTCTATGTCGCAATGACACGGGCGGAGGAGCGGCTCTATGTCGGCGGCGCGCTGGGTCCGCGCGCTAAAGGCATTCCGCCACAGGACAGCTGGTATGCGGCCCTCGAAACGGGGCTAGAAAGCCTGGGCGCCGAACCGCTGGAGGATGGTCGGGTAGAATGGGCCGGTCGCGCACCACAGGCCCCAATCGCGCTCCAGCCGAGAGACGCGAAGCCGAGCGAGACACCGCTGCCGCTGCCCGCCTGGGCTTATGCGCCAGCGCCCAAGGAGGCACGGCCGCCGCGTCCGCTCGCGCCATCGTCGATCGGCGTTGACCAGGCCGCCAACCCGCCGCCCGGCCCCGCAATGCGGGCTGCGGCGGAACGCGGCCGGCTGCTCCACGCGTTGTTCGAGCGGCTTCCGACGATACCGCCCCACCAGAGGCGCGCGGCCGCCGAGCATTGGCTCGCCGGGAGCGGCGGCGTTAAGGACGCGGCTGTGCGGGAGGAGCTCGCCGAGCAGGTCTGCGGGGTGATCTCGGATTCGCGCTTCGTGGAACTCTTCTCACCCGAGGCGCTGGCCGAAGTGCCGATTGCGGCAGTGGTCGAGGGGCAGGTCATCGCTGGCAAGGTGGACCGATTGCATGTCAGCGAAAAGCGGGTGCTGGTGGTCGACTTCAAGACCAACCGCCGCGCCCCCACGAATCTCGCCGGCGCGCCCGAATCGCACCTGCGCCAGATGGCGGCCTATGCAGCGGCGCTCGCGGTGATTTTTCCGGCGCGGCGGGTCGAGGCGGCCTTGCTCTATTCGTCCGGTCCGGTGCTGCTGCAGCTCGATCCGGCCACGGTTGAGCGATTCAAGCCCGGCTTGGCGGCTGCGTAACAAAGTTTGGCCGCCTTGTCGGTTGAGCCTAGCCGCCGCCCTTCCTAGATAGCCGCTTCACAGGAGTACCACGCATGGCCACCAAGCAGATCACCGACGCGAGCTTCGATCAGGACGTCATCCAGGCCGACAAGCCGGTGCTGGTCGATTTCTGGGCGGAATGGTGCGGGCCGTGCAAGCAGATCGGCCCGGCGCTCGAGGAAATCTCGGACGAACTCGGCGAGCGCGTCACCATCGCCAAGCTGAACATCGATGACCATCCGGACGCCCCGGTCCGCTACGGCGTGCGCGGCATCCCGACGATGATCCTGTTCAAGGGCGGCGTGCCGGCGGCGACCAAGGTCGGCGCCGCGCCTAAGAGCCACATCAAAGGCTGGCTTGAAGGCGAGCTGTAACTTTCATTCGTCATTGCGAGGAGCGGAGCGACGAAGCAATCCATGGCGCCGACGCTGCAATGGATTGCTTCGCTACGCTCGCAATGACGAGGGTTAGGCTGGCGGCTCTGTACCTTCCAGCCCTCGCGTATCAGGCCTGAACTTCTCATGCCGCGGTAGATGGTCCCTGGCCTCTGCCCAGCCGATCCGGCTGCCATAGAAGATGTGGAACTCCGGCCGGACCGCGTCCGGCGTGTCCAGGGTCGCGATGCTGAAATCCACCGTCTCCGGCTGGTGATCGACCTTCATGTAGAGCGGCGTGCCGCACCTGGTGCAAAAGCCGCGATGGCCGAAGCTGCTCGATGGCACCGTGCCGAGCGCGTCCTCGCCCTGCTCCAGCCGCCAGTCACCCGCCATGACGCTGGCAAAGGCCATGGCTGGGCTGCCAGAGCTCAGCTGACAGGTGCGGCAATGGCACCAGCCGGCGTCGAAGGGCTCCGAGACAAGGCGGTAGCGGATCGTGCCGCACAGGCAGCCGCCGGTCCATTCGGTCATGACCGGTAATCCGCGTTGATCGAGATATAGCCGTGCGTCAGGTCGCACGTCCAAACCGTCGCGCGGCCATCGCCCAAGCCGAGATCGGCGCCGATCTCGATCTGCTGGCCCGTCAGATGCGCGGCGACGGGCGCTTCGTCGTAGCCCTCCACCGCGCAACCGTTGCCGGCAACGATGGTGTTGCCGAAGCGGATCGAGAGGCGGTCACGGTCCGCCGGCTCCCCAGCCTTGCCGACAGCCATGACGACGCGCCCCCAATTGGCGTCTTCACCCGCAATGGCCGTCTTCACCAGAGGTGAGTTGGCGATGCTCATCGCGATGCGGCGCGCGCTTGCGTCGCTGGTGGCTCCAGTCACCTGCACTTCGATGAACTTGGATGCGCCTTCGCCGTCGCGGACCACCAGCTGGGCGAGCTCCAGGCAGAGCGCGTCCAGCGCCGCCGCAAAGGCGTCCGCGCCGGCGTCCTCGACCGAGGCGAGCGGCGGATTGCCGGCCCATCCGGTTGCGAAAGCCAGGACCGTGTCGGACGTTGAGGTGTCGCCATCGACCGTGATGCACGAGAAGCTGCGGCGGTTCGCGCGTTCGAGCAGCTGCTGGAGGAAGGCCGGCTCCACCCCCGCATCGGTGAAAATGAAGCCGAGCATCGTCGCCATGTCGGGCGCGATCATGCCCGAACCCTTGATGATGCCCACCAGGGTCACGGTGCGGTCGCCGATCACCGCCCGCTGCACCGCGCCCTTGGGGAAGGTGTCGGTCGTTCCGATCGCGTCGGCGGCCTCGCGCCAGCCGCATTCCGGCGCGGCAAAGGCGGCGTCCAGACCCGCTTCCGCCTTGTCGATCGGCAGCGGCACGCCGATCACGCCTGTGGAGGCTATGAAGATGTCGGATGGCTGGCACCCCAGATGTGCCGCGGCCCGCGCCGCGATCGCTTCGACCGCTGCCTGACCGCGGCTGCCGGTAAAGGCGTTCGAGTTGCCGGCGTTCACGACCAGCGCGCGTGCCCGGCCCAGCGTCAGCGCCTTGCGGCACCACTCTACTTCCGGCGAGGCGCATTTACTCGTGGTCAGCACACCGGCGACGCTGGTGCCCTCATCCAGCCGCACAAAGGTCAGGTCGCAGCGATCCCATTCCTTGTAGCGGGCCCTTGCCACCGCAACGCGGGCGCCGGCGATCACCGACAGGTCGGGGAAGGGGCGGGAGAGGGGAGAGACATCGGCCATGGCCATGCCCACTAATATCGCCATTCCGCCTACACCAGAGATGGTTGACTTGCGCGGCGCAGTGGACGCGCGCCGGGCACGACACTATGTCACCGGCTCCACGCTGCTGCGAATGGGTCCGCCTTGCGTCTGTTGATTCTCCTCTCCGCGATGATCGCGGGTCTGACCGGCCTGATCGCCGGCGATCCCGCTGCCGCGCGTGGCGGAGAGCCGACGTCCATTGCGGCGTCCGCGGTGGCAGCCACCGAACAGGTTCGCGCGACCCGGCAGGTCGTACGCATCGCCACGGCTCCTCATGGCGTGACCTCGGTCCTCGAGCATGCGCGGCTGGAGCGCAGCTTTACCTCGCAGTCGCATAAGGTCGACGAGCGCCGCAACGAATAGCGGTTGCTGCACGTCTCTCCTTTTCGACAGGCGGTCGCTCGCCTGCCCACCTAATTCCTTTCAGACAGGTTTGCTCATGTTCGGCGCAATCGCCAAGACCATTTTTGGTTCGTCTAACGAACGTTACGTCCGTTCCCTCCAGCCGATCGTCAATCGGATCAACGGTTTCGAGACCAACATCTCGGCCCTGACCGATGAGGAACTGCGCAATCAGACAGCGCTGTTCCGCGAGCGGCTCGCCAATGGCGAGAGCCTGGACAGCCTGTTGCCCGAGGCCTTCGCCACCGTTCGCGAGGCGGCGAAGCGCACGCTCGGCCAGCGTCACTATGACGTGCAGATGATCGGCGGCATCGTCCTGCATCGCGGCGAAATCGCCGAGATGCGGACGGGCGAAGGCAAGACGCTGGTCGCCACGCTCGCCACCTATCTGAACGCGCTGCCCGGCGAGGGCGTGCACGTCGTCACCGTCAATGACTATCTCGCCCGCCGCGACGCCGAATGGATGGGCCAGATCTACCGCTTCCTTGGTCTGAGCGTGGGCGTGATTGTGCCCAATCTGACCGATCAGCAGCGGCGCGAAGCCTATGGTTCCGACATCACCTACGGCACCAACAACGAGTTCGGCTTCGACTATCTGCGCGATAATATGAAATATGAGCGCGCGTCGATGACGCAGCGCCCCTTCAACTTCGCCATCGTCGACGAAGTGGACTCGATTCTGATCGACGAGGCGCGCACGCCCTTGATCATCTCCGGCCCGACCGACGACAAGTCGGAACTATACATCCAGGTCGACAAGATCGTGAAGCAGTTCGTGCCCGAGGATTACGAGCTGGACGAGAAGCAGAAGACCATCATCCTGACCGAGGACGGCACCGAAAAAGCCGAGCGGATGCTCGAGGCGGCGGGCCTTCTCGAAGGGTCGAACCTTTACGACTTCGAGAACACGCAGGTGGTCCATCACCTGAATCAAGCGTTGCGCGCCAATGCGATGTTCAAGCTGGACACCGACTATATCGTCAAGGACGGCAAGATCGTCATCATCGACGAGTTCACCGGCCGAATGATGGACGGCCGCCGCTGGTCGGACGGGCTGCACCAGGCGGTTGAAGCCAAGGAAGGTGTCAACATCGAGCCGGAGAACCAGACTCTCGCTTCGATCACCTTCCAGAACTATTTCCGCATGTATCCGAAGCTCGCCGGCATGACCGGCACGGCGGCGACCGAGGCGGGCGAGTTTCACGATATCTATAAGCTGAACGTCGTTACCATCCCGACCAACAAGCCGGTCGCGCGCGTGGACGAGGACGATCAATTCTACAAGAATATCAAGGACAAGTTCGCGGCCATTGCGAAGGCGATCGAAGAGCATAGCGGCCGCGGCCAGCCGGTGCTGGTCGGCACCGTCTCGATCGAGAAGTCGGAGCTGCTGAGCCAGTATCTCCGCCAGCTCAACGTGCCGCACAATGTACTGAACGCGCGCTTCCACGAGCAGGAAGCGCATATCGTCGCTCAGGCCGGCCGGCGGGGTGCCGTTACCATCGCCACCAACATGGCCGGCCGCGGTACCGACATTCAGCTCGGCGGCAATCTCGAATTCCGCATCGAGGACGAGCTTAAGGGCATGCCGGAAGGTCCCGACCGGGACGCCGCGATCGAGCGCATCCGGCAGGAGATCGAGGAAGAGAAGGAGCGGGTGCGGCAGGCGGGCGGTCTCTTCGTGCTCGGCACCGAGCGGCACGAAAGCCGCCGCATCGACAATCAGCTGCGCGGCCGTTCGGGTCGCCAGGGCGATCCGGGCCTCAGCCGCTTCTACCTGTCGCTCGACGACGACCTGCTGCGCATCTTCGGGCCAGACACGATGTTCTCTAAGATGATGAACGCCAATCTGGCGGATGGCGAGGCAATCGGCTCGCGGTGGCTGAACAAGGCCATCGAGACGGCGCAGAAGAAGGTCGAGGCCCGCAACTACGACATCCGCAAGCAGCTGCTCGAATATGACGACGTGATGAACGATCAGCGCAAGGTCATTTACGAACAGCGTACCGACATCATGGACTCCGAAGTTCTCGGCGACATTGTCGAGGACATGCGGCACGAAACCGTCAACAATCTCGTCGGCACTGCCTGTCCGCCGGACTCTTATCCCGAGCAATGGGATATCGAAGGACTGAAGGCGCGGACGCAGGAGATCTTCGGTCTCGACGTGCCGTTCGAGGATTGGGTCAAGGAAGAGGCCGTCGAGCCGGAAATGCTCGAGGAACGGCTCCGCACGCTGACGGACGAGACCATGGCCGCCAAGGCGGCAGAGCTGGAGCCGGGCACCTGGGTTCAGGTCGAGAAGAGCGTGCTGCTCCAGTCGATCGACCATCACTGGAAAGAGCATCTGGCGACGCTCGACGCGCTACGGCAGGTCATCCACCTGCGCGCCTATGCTCAGAAGACGCCGATCAATGAGTATAAGCAGGAGGCGTTCGGCTTGTTCGAGCGCATGCTGGAAGTGATCCGCGAAGATGTGACGCGGGTGCTCGCCCACGCTCAGTTCATGGCCGCGCCGCCGCCGCTTCCAGCCATGCCGGAGTTCGTCACCACCCATATCGATCCGCTGACTGGCGAGGATGACACATGGGATGGCGAAAGCCTGGGTGAAGGCACGATGACCCTGCCGCCGCTCCAGCTCGCGCGTCCACAAATGACGGAAGACCTGGGCGACGATCCGGCCGAGTGGGAAGGTAAGGTCAGCCGCAACGCGCCTTGCCCGTGCGGATCTGGGCAGAAATACAAGCACTGCCACGGGGCGCTGTAAGCTCCTCCATCACCCGTCACCCCGGGGCTTGACCCGGGGTCCAGCTTCTTCTCTCTGAAGTCTGGTTGAGGCAGCGGGACCCCGGCTCAAGGCCGGGGTGACGGAGAGAAGGCGGCTAGAGTCCAATGCTGATCTTAGCTCTCCTCTTCGCCCTCACAGCCGCACTTTATGCAAGCGTCGGCTTTGCGGGCGGATCGACTTACAACGCGCTGCTTGCGCTCGCGAGTGTCGATCACCGCGTCTTTCCCGTCGTGGCCCTGGTCTGCAACCTGATCGTCGCAACCGGCGGCACCATCCGCTTCGCGCAGGCCGGGCTGGTGCCCTGGCGCCGGCTGCTGCCCCTACTCGCTTTGTCGGTGCCCGCCGCCTGGATCGGCGGCATGCTGCCGGTCTCGAAGCAGCTCTTCCTCGTGCTGCTCGGAAGCTCGCTTCTCGTCGCCGCCATCCTCCTCTTCATGCAGCCTGAAAACGAGGCCCGGACCAGCCGCTGGCCCTGCCTCGGCGCTGCGCTTTCGGCACCGATCGGCTTGTTGTCGGGAATCGTCGGCATCGGCGGCGGGATCTTCCTCGCCCCCATCCTGCACCTGATCGGTTGGGACCGCGCGAAGAGCGTGGCGGCGGCCGCATCCTGCTTCATCCTCGCCAACTCGCTGGCAGGTCTCGGCGGGCAGCTGACCAAGCTTGCCGGCTCGCCGGAACGCGTCGGGGCTGCACTCGCCTATTGGCCCTTGGCGTTGGCCGTGCTCGTCGGCGGGCAGATCGGCAGCCGTATCGGTGTCGAACTTCTGCCGGCCGCCTGGCTGCGGCGGCTCACAGGCCTGCTGATCCTCTACGTCGCCGTGCGCCTGCTGCTTCAGGCCTGGAGCTGATGGCCTTCAAGCGCTCGCTGGGGACGATGGGCGTGCTGTTGCTGACGCTGTCGGCGACGACGCCCGCCTCTTCGGTGTTCGTGATCATGCCCGAAATGCTTCAAGTCGCAGGCTCCGGCGCATTGATCGCGATGCTGCTCGCCGCGCTGGTCTGCGTCGCGACCGCCTTTGTCTATGCCGAGCTCTCCTCCGCCTTTCCGGTCGCGGGCGGCGAATATGTGATGGTTGGCCGCACGCTCGGCCCGCTCGCCGGCTTCGTGATGCTCGCCGTTAACCTGATCAACAATCTACTCTTTCCGGCCGTCATCGGCCTGGGCCTCAGCGATGTGCTCTCCGGACTCTTTCCAGCGCTGCCGGTAATTCCGACCGCGGTCGCTATGGTCGCGCTCGCCACCTTGGCCGGCATTCTTCACATACGGCTGAACGCGTGGATCACGGGCGCATTCCTGCTGGTCGAGCTGCTTGCCCTCGGCGTGATCGTCATGCTGGGGATAGCTGAGCCGGTTCGCAGCCTGTTCGCCGCGCCAGCGATGACGGCAGAGCTCATCCCCGCCGATCCTGTGAGCATCGGCCTCGCGACCACCGCTGCGATCTTTGCGCTGAACGGCTATGGCCTCGCCGTTTATTTCGGCGAGGAGATGCAGGAAGCGGCGAGCCGGATCGCCCGCGTCGTGCTGCTCGCGGCTGGCGTGACCATCCTGGTCGAGCTGCTGCCGCTTGCGGCCGCGATCGCCGGAGCGCCCGACCTGCCGACTTTGTTCACCCATGCCGACCCCTTCGGCTGGTTCGCCCGGGCTCGGGGAGGGGATCTGGTCGCCGACCTGCTCGCGCTCGCCATTGCGCTGGCGATCGTCAACGCCGCCATTGCCGGCATTCTCGCCTATGCGCGCTTCTTCTATTCGACCGGCCGCGACGCGATCTGGGGCAAGTTGCTCGACCCCTATGTCACGCGCATCCACCCGCGCCTTGGTTCCCCGTGGGTCGCGACGCTTGCGGTGGGCGCGGTCAGCTGTGCTGCCTGCTTTTTGCCCCTGCGCCTGCTGCTGGTGCTGAGCGGGTCGGGGATCGCCATCACTTACCTCGGTATCGCCCTCGCAGCGTTGATCGGGCGCCGCACCGGCACCACGGCTCATGCGGCATACAAGATGCCTTGGTTTCCGCTGGCGCCATTGGTCACCATTGCCGCGCTAGCAATGGTTTCCTGGGCGAGCTGGCTGGATACGGATACCGGGCGGCCGGGCCTCACCGCCACCGCTATCCAAATGGCCGCCGCCGCGCTCTATTACGCCTTCGTGCTGCGGCGGCGCGGCGGCTGGAGCATCTATGGCGGGGATCAACCGCCCGCGGCGGCGGCCTGAGCCTCGAGCTGTTCGGCAGTCATGCCGATCACCAGACCATTCGGGCCGGCCGCGATCGCATTCTTCGGCAGCCGCACCATCTTGCCGCTGGTCAACTTGACGGTCACGAGATCGCCTTCGACCTTCTCGATCGTCCCGGCCTGGGCGCCGCCGCTGCCATTCACGACCGCGCCCGCTTTCAGCGCCTCGGCGGCCTTGGCTTGGGCCTGCTCGACTTGAGCGTTCAGCTGATCGCGCGAAAGACCGATCACCAATCCATTCGGCCCGGCTGCAAAGGCCGAGCGTGGCAGCCGCACCTCATGCTTGTCCGTCTTCACCACCGCGAAGTCGGCGCCGGACGAAGCGATCGTTCCCACTGCCGAGCCATCGGGTCCAACGACCGCACCGCCATTGGTGAATTGCACCGCACCGCCTGCAGCCGGCGTAACCGTGGCCGCTGGAGTGGGGGTTGCAGCCGGAGCGGGAGTTGCCGAAGCAGCTGGAGCCTGGCCCAGAGCCGGAGCGCCCGCCAGAGCGCAAGTCGCCAGAATCGCTACACGGATCGCCTTCACCATTCTCTCCTCATGCAAAGTCGGGATGAGAACGTTGTAGGCGCGGAACCGGTTTCGCGGGCTGCGACAAGCTGCATCGATGGTGGGATCGCTGGCTCCCCGGGCCTGATTCGAACAGGCGGCCGTCCGATTAACAGTCGGATGCTCTACCGCTGAGCTACCGGGGAACGAGCGAGGCCGCGCCTATAACAAGCCTCCCGCCCTTTGCAAGCCGCTCAAACGATGAACTGTTCCATGGTGATGCGGTCGTCGAGCGCATGTTCGGGATCGAACATCAGGCAGAGGGGCGTGCTGCGGTCGATGGAGACGGTGACGGTCGACACGTCGCGCACTTCGCGCTGATCGGCGACGGCGCTGACCGGCCGCTTGACCGGCTCCAACACCCGGAACCGGACGGTCGCGCTGTCCGGCAGGATCGCACCACGCCAGCGCCGCGGCCGGAACGGGCTGATCGGTGTCAGCGCGTGCAGTGCAGAGCCGAGTGGCAAGATGGGGCCGTTCGCCGACAGGTTGTAGGCCGTCGAGCCGGCGGGCGTGGCGACCAGGACGCCATCGCAGACGAGTTCGTCCAGCACCACCCGGTCGCTGACGGTGATCTCCAGCTTGGCGGTCTGACGCGTTTCGCGGAGCAGTGACACTTCGTTGATCGCCGGCAGCACGCAGCGCGTGCCCTCGACGGTCTCCGTCTCCATCCTGAGCGGCGTGACCTCAAACCTCTTGGCACGGGCGAGCCGGTCCTCCAGCCGGTCCAGGCTCCAGTCGTTCATCAGAAAGCCGACCGTCCCCCGGTTCATGCCATAGACCGGGACGATCCGCCGCCGCTCAAGCATCTGGTGCAGCGTCTGCAGCATGAAGCCGTCCCCGCCCAGGGCGACGATCAGATCCGCTTCCTCCACCGGAACCCAGTCCCAGCGCTCGCGCAGCAGCCGCTCCGCCTCAAGCGCACTGTCGACGGTCGAAGCGACCAGAGCCCGTCTGAGGGTCATAGGGAGAAGACGCGCGGCATGGCGAAGCCGGTGTATGGGCGCGCGCCCGGTGCGGCAAGCCATTGGCAGCCTCCTGGAAATCGCTACCATGGCCGAAAACAAACGGGGAGCATTGATTGGCCGACATTCCGGCCCCTGCCTGGCATGAGGCGGCAGCTCTGTTCATCCTGTCGTTCCGGCACCGTGACGAACTCACGGCCGCGGCTGATCGCGGCGGATGGCGGCCAATCGCCGGGCGCCGGGCAGCGGGCGCTGAGCGCCGCTTCATCGCCAGCGGGGCGGGCATCGCGATCGTCGATGGACGCGGCGCCTTTCACGAAGCAATCGGCGCGACACGAGCCTTGGCGGACGCCGCGGAAGCCAATGCCGCCAGCCTGTTGGTCCTGCTCTCGCGTAACGACGTGGTGCGACTTCCCGACATCTACGCTGCCGGCGCCACCCATTATCTCACAAGCCCGTTCAGCGAAGCAGAACTGCTTCAGGCGATCCGCTTTGCCGCCCGACACGCGGAACGGCTCGGCGGGCCCGTCGGCCGACCCAAGCTCGCACGGTCCGAGGATCTGAGCTGGCGGTTCGGGCACGGTCGGCTGCTGCTCAGCCCGGCCTTGGCGCAGCGGCTCGGGACGCCGCTTGAGACCCTCTCGACGCGCCAGGCGTACGGCCTTTTGTCGCGTGGCGACCGGCCGGCCGCACGAGCCGCGCGTCAGCGGCTGAAGGCCGGCTATGGCACGACGGCTTTCTCTCACGCACTCGCGGATGGCACGCGTGTGGTCCATCACCTGAGCGCTAGTGACGGCTCGGTCTTGGGCGTGGTCGAGGCGCTCGATCCTGCCGAGACATCGGATCAGATGATGCGGCGCGATCCGCTGACGGGCTTGCCTGACGCCGCGGCAGCCCGCCGCTGGCTTGGCCGCCATGCCGCCCAAGGTCGCCCCCTCGGGCTGTTGCTGATTGCGCTCGACCGGCTGGAGATGGTCAACAATATCTACAGCCGCGTCGGGGGAGACAGGCTGCTGCAGGCGGCGGCGCGCCGGATCGAGAGCACCCTGCGCGATGTGACAGGCAGTCGCGGCTGGATGGCACGGCTCGCCGGCACGGAGTTTGTCGCGGCACTGCCCGATGCAAGCATAGAGGAGCTTGGCTTGCTCGCCGCGGCCATACAGCAGGCCGTCGAACGGCGATTCGTGGCCGCGCCAGACATCTACTTCCTCTCCGCAAAGATCGGCGGCGTGCTCCATTGCGGCGAAGATGCCGGGCAGGCGCTCCGCCGGGCCAGCGCAGCTCTGGCCGAGGCCCGCGAGCAGTCGGGCAGCGCGATCCGTATCAGCGAGGCGGAAGCCGGGTCCGAACCGCTGCCGCTCGCCGTGCGCCTCGCCGAGGAACTGCGCCAGGCGCTCGCCGATGATCAGATCGAGGTGCTGTTCCAGCCGCAGGTCAGCATCGCCACCGGTGAGATCATCGGCGTCGAGGCGCTCGCCAGGTGGCGGCATCCCGAACTGGGCGAGGTTGGCGCCGAAGCGCTGTTCGCGGCCGCGGAACGAGCGACCCTGGTGCCGGTTCTTTCCGAACACATCCAGGATCGGGCGCTCGCCTTGGCCTCGGCCTGGCCGGAGGCTTTGCATTCCCTCCGCCTGTCTTTGAACGTCCGACCTGACGAAATCTCCGGTCCTGGCTTTGATCAGAGTCTGTTGGACCGGGTCGACAGCAGCGGCTTCCCGCGCTCGCGCGTTACTTTGGAACTGACGGAAGAAAGCTTCATCGACGATCTGGGCGCGGCGGCGACCGTGCTCGCCAATCTGCGCCAGGGCGGCTGCCGCGTTGCCGTCGACGATTTCGGGACGGGCTATTCGAGCCTCGCTTATTTGAAGGCGCTTCCGCTCGACTATCTGAAGCTTGATCGTCGCTTGAGCCAAGATATCGCCGGCTCGTCGCGTGACCGGGTCGTCGTACGCGGAGTGATCGACATGGCGCGGTCGCTTGGCATCAGCGTGATCGCGGAAGGCGTGGAGACGGAGGAACAGCTCGCCCTGCTGGCTGCCGAAGGCTGCACAATCTATCAGGGATTCCTCTGCTCCGGCCCGATCGCAGTGGATCAACTCGCCAGGATCGTCGCATTCACCGGGGCACGAACCTAGTGGCGAAGGCGGGGGAGGGCTTGAAGCGGCGATCCATGGCGATTGCTGCCTGTTCGACCGTCGTCGAATGGTATGACTTCACCCTCTACCTCTACATGGCGACCTTATTGTCGCGGGTGTTGTTCGGTCCCGGCGAGGCGTCGCTGGCGGCGACGCTTGGCGGCTTTGCCGTCGCTTATTTGATGAGGCCGCTGGGCGCACTCGTCTTCGGCCATATCGGCGACCGGTACGGCCGGCGCCGGACGATGCTCGCGTCCATGGTGATCATGACGGCGGCGATGCTCGCGACCGCCTTGCTACCCACCTACGCGGCGCTCGGATCGAGTGCCGGCCTACTGCTGCTGCTGCTCCGCTGCGTTATGGGTTTCTCGGTCGGCGGCGAATATACCGGCGTCGTCGCCTATCTGCTTGAAGGCGCGGCGCGCGAGCGGCGGGGCTTGGTCACTTCATTTGCCGCGATGGCAAGCGAGATCGGCGCGCTATTGGCAGCGGGAGTAGCGGCAATCACCGTCAGCACTTTCGAGCCCGCGGCCCTGGAGGCATGGGGCTGGCGCATCCCCTTCTTCATCGGCGCCGCATTGGCCGGCAGCGTGCTGCTCGCCCGATCGACGATGCAAGAGTCGCCCGAGTTCGAGCGGCAGCAGGAGCGGGGCACCGTGCCGCAACAGCCGCTGCGTTTCGCGCTTCAATACCGGTCGGCGATCGCCCGCGGCTTCGCCATCTCGGCGCTTGGTTCCATCACCTATTATGTCGGCATCACCTATGTTCCGGCCTTTCTGTCGCAGGGCGGAAGCCTGAGCGAGAGGGACGCGCTGTGGCTGTCGACGCTGGCGGCATTCGTCGTCATCCTCGTCACGCCGCTGATCGGCCTGTTGACGGACAAGATCGGCCGCAAGCCGGTCCTGCTGCTGCTCTGCATCGCGGCGGCATTGCTTCCCGCAACGATGTTCGCCTGGATGGCCGGCGCGTCGGATGCGCGCGTGCTGGTCGGGGCCGTGGTGCTGGCGGCCATGGGCGGCGGCGTCAGTGCCGTCGGGGCGGTGACCACCGCCGAACTCTTCCCCGGGGAAGGCCGGTTGAGCGGCCTCGCCTGGGGCGCGACCGCCGCCACCGCGATCTTCGGCGGCTTCACCCCCTATCTCGCGCAGCGGTTCACGGCGTTGACCGGTTCGCCGATGGCGCCGGGCTTCATGATCGCGGCCGTCGCCCTGGCCGTGTTGCCGGTCCTGCTCACCATGCCCGAAACCCGGCCACGTAAGCCGGTCGCATAGGCAGCCTCCCGCCTATTCCGACGATGCTGGCGCGAGCTGCTGCGCACCATGCTGGGAGCGCTGCGCCACGATGATCAAGTGGCGCTGTGCGGCTCCATCGCCGTCCAATCGAGGGCGAACACTGCCGAGCTTCCGCATCGAGCCTTGGGACCGCTGTCAGTCACGCAAGAAAGTGGTGGACGCACTAGGGCTCGAACCTAGGACCCGCTGATTAAGAGTCAGCTGCTCTACCAACTGAGCTATGCGTCCACTTGAGGCGCGGCAGATGGGCGATGGCGACGCCCGCGTCAAGCGCGGCTGCCCGCTAGCATCGGCTTTTTTGCGGTGCAAGGGCTGTGCACTTGCCAGCAACCCGCCCCCTCCGCAAAATGGCAAAAAATATGGAGAGCCAGATGATGCTTGGCGGAATGCAGGATTTCGCGCTGCGGGTGCCCCGGCTGATCGACCATGCCGAGCGCGAGCATGGGTCGCAGGAGATCGTCACCCATTGGGCCGATGGAAGCGAGACCCGCTCGAACTGGGGCGAGGTCGCCCGCGATGCCCGCCGCCTCGCTCAGGCGCTGGAAGGACTGGGGCTAAAGCCGGGGGACCGGGTCGCCACTCTCGCCATGAATCACGTCCGCCACCTGACCAGTTGGTATGGCGCGATCGGCATGGGCGGGGTCATTCACACCATCAACCCGCGCCTCTTTGACGAGCAGATCGTCTATATTGCCAACCATGCCGAAGATCGGGTGCTCTTCTACGACAAGGCTTTCGCGCCCATTGTTGAGCGGCTGAAGGACCAGTTCACCAGCATCCAGCAGTACGTCGTGTTCGACGGGCCGGAGTGGGAAGAACTGCTGGCGCCTCACTCAGCCGATTATGCGTGGGTTGAGGGCGATGAACGCGACCCTTGCATGCTCTGTTACACCAGCGGCACGACGGGCAATCCGAAAGGCGTCCTCTACGAGCATCGCTCGACCATGCTCCACGCCATGGCGGAAGTGGCGCCGTCCGTGTTCAGCCTGTCGCCGCAAACGGTGGCGCTGCCGATCGTGCCGATGTTCCATGCTGCCTCCTGGGGCCTTCCCTTTGCCGGCGCGATGGCGGGCGCGAAGTTCGTCTTTTCTGCGGTGAACGAGGCCAAGGTGCTGTGCCGGCTGATGAACCAGGAGCGGGTGACGCACTCCGCCGGCGTGCCGACAGTGTGGCTCGCCATGTTCCAGCATATGGACGAGACCGGCGAACGGCCCGAAGCGCTGCAGCTGGTGACGATCGGCGGATCGGCCGCGCCCAAGGCGATGATCGAGCGGCTGATGCGGATGGGCATCCGCGTCGGCCATGCCTGGGGTATGACCGAGACCTCGCCGATTGGCACCATGGGCGCGCCGCCGGCGAACTGGGAGTCGTTGAGCTTCGAACAGCAGGTCGAGCTGGTCGGCAAGCAGGGGCGCGTGCCGTTCGGCGTCGAGCTCCGCGTGGTCAATGACGCCGGCGAGGTGCAGCCGCGAGACGGCCAGAGCTCAGGACGGCTGCAAGTCCGCGGCCCCTGGGTGATCAAACGTTACTTCAAGGCGGAAGAAGACGCTGCCGATGCCGATGGCTGGTTCGACACCGGCGATGTGGCGGTGATGTATCCAGACGGCACGATGCAGATCACCGATCGATCCAAGGACGTGATCAAGTCGGGCGGCGAGTGGATCAGCTCGGTCGAACTGGAGAATGCGGCGGTCGGCTGCCCGGGTGTGGCGGAGGCCGCGGCAATCGGGGTCTATCATCCGAAATGGGACGAGCGGCCGCTGCTGCTGGTCGTGCGCAAGGCGGGCAGCGACGTCGGGGCGTCGGAGATCCACGCCTATCTGACGGATAAGGTCGCCAAATGGTGGCTGCCGGACGAGATCGTCTTCGTCGATAGCCTTCCGCACACCGCCACGGGCAAGCTGCTGAAGACTGCGCTTCGTGAGCAGTATCGGGACTATCGCCTCAAGAGCGCGGCCTAGGCGGCATCCAGCTCCAGCGCTTCGCGAACGGCGCGCTGGAGCTCGCGGGCGACGAAGGGCTTGGACAGATAGATGGAGTCAGGCACCGGCTCGCCCGCGCATGGATGGCCGGAGATGTAGATCACGGGCAGCTTTGGGTTGCGCTGTCGGGCCCGCTCGGCGACTTCCCAGCCGTTCATGCCGCCCATGCGAATGTCGGTGATCAGCAGCTTTACTTCAGTGCTGGCGAGTTTGCCGAGCGCTTCCTCTCCGCTCTCCGCCTCGATCGCCTTCAGCCCCAGATCGTCCAGGCTGTCTGAGATCATCATGCGGATGAGAGCTTCATCGTCGACACAGAGCACATGCGGAGCAGGCAAGAATGCGTCCTTTCCAAGCTGATCAAGGTTAGAAACTAGGAAGAGCGCCGAAGGCTGCAATGGCCCTGCGGTCATTACGGCTCCCGGCGGAACCGGGGCTGCAGGATTGCCGTTCCACGCCGGTAACGACCGGAGTTTCCCAGATGAAATCATGGATGGTCCTGGCACTCGTCCTCTTACCCGCGGCGGCGGAGGCGCAGAACCTGACGGTCAGCCCGGTGCTTTCGCCGGGCGCGACGCTGCTCAGCATCACTGCCGAGGGACAGAGCCGGCGCACGCCCGACCTGGCGCTCTTCTCTGCAGGCGTGGTTACGACCGGCACCAATGCAGCCGAGGCTTTGTCGGCGAACGCCACGCGCATGGACCGGGTGATTGCGGCCTTGAAGCGCGCCGGCATCGAAGCGCGGGACCTGCAGACATCGGCCGTCAGCCTGCAGCCGCGCTATTCCGACCCGGAACGTGAAGCGCAGATCCGCGCCCGGGAAACGCGGCAGCCTTATATCCCCCCGGCCCAGACGGAGATGCCGCGGATCATCGGCTATGAAGCGCGCAACACGCTGAACATCCGTGTGCGCCGGCTGGCGAATATGGGGCGGATCATCGACACGCTGGTGACCGAAGGCGCGAACCAGATCGATGGGCCCAGCTTCACCGTCGACGAGCAGCGCGAGGCCTTGGACGAGGCGCGGACGGAGGCGGCTGCGAATGCCCGCGCCCGTGCTGAGCTCTATGCGAAGGCGGCGGGGCTGCGCGTGTCGCGCATCCTGTCGATCTCGGAAGGCGGCGGCTTCTATCCCGTCAGCCAGATCGTCGTCACGGGCCGCACCGCGGGGGCGCCACCGCCGCCACCACCGCCGACACCGATCGCGCCGGGCGAGGTCGCACTCGGCATTTCGCTGTCGGTCCAGTTCGAACTGACGCGGTGACGATCCCTCGTGCCGCCCTAGTGCTGGTGCTCGCAACGATTGCCGCCCTCGCGTCCAGCTTCATCGAGCGGTTCGGACCTGACCAGGCAATCTTCTGCGCGCTGGGCAAGTCGATCGAAGGCTATGACATCTATTGCCCGAAGCCGGTGCTCAACGGCGGCTGGCCGGCGCCTTTCCTGGTCGACGAGCCAGGCATCTCGGTGCCCAACCAGCTCGGCTTTTTCGAAGACCATTGGCGGCCTTGGCCGCTGGTGGCGAACATCGCCTTCTATGCATGGCTGATCGCCGGTGCGGGAACAGCGCTGCGCCGCGTCCGTTCACGGGGCCGAGGAGAGCGATCATGACCGACCACAAGAAGAAAGGCGACTTCGACAAGACCGGCAAGAAGGACGAAGGCGGCAACAAGAAGCAGGATAATAGCGACAATACGAAGAGCCGCACCGGCAACCAGAATGCCGGCCATGGCGGGCATCGGTAAACAAATCGTCATTGCGAGGAGCAGAGCGACGAAGCAATCCAGCGGCGCCGGAGCTTGATTGCTTCGCTCCGCTCGCAATGACGATTAGTTCGTGCCAGGCACCACCGAGCCCGCGTCCGCCGTCTGGACCGGAGCCTCGCGCTGCAGCCTCACCGCAGCCGCGCCGGGCAGGCCGGGAAAACGTGGCCAGAGCCCTTGCGCGATGGCCTTCAGGCTCGGCGACTTCTGCCCGGCATTGCGCTGATACATCCAATAATTGCGCAACACGGTGACCGCATAGCCGCGTGTCTCCCAAAACGGGATTGACTCCATGAACAGCAGCGGGTCGTCGCCGCCTTTCACGCGGACATTCCACTCGTCGAGCATGCCCGGCCCCGCATTATAGCCCATGATCACCTTGGGCAGCAGGCCGCCGGTTGGACCATAGTCGCGCACCTGCTCCAGCCGTGCCTGGCCGTAATCGAGATTGATCGACGGGTTGAGCAGCAGCGACCGGTCAGGCGTCGGCTCGCCGCGGCGGCGGGCGATTAACTGCGCGGTGCCGGGCAGCACCTGCATCACGCCATAAGCGCCGGCCGGGCTGACGGCGTCGGGGCGGAAGCGGCTTTCTTGCAGCGCGTGCGCATAGACGAGCGACTTGTCGACGCGCCAGCCGCCGTTCGGCGACCATGACGGGGTCGGATAGCGGGAGGAGGCGCTAGGCTTCGCGCCGGCGGGGCCGTTGTGCGCGAGATAGAGCTGGGTTTCGGGCAGGTTCAGCCGCGAGGCTAGGCTGGCGAGATAGCCGTGATCCTGGGCGCTGCCGATCTTCGCCTGGTGCCTGAGCAGCTCGGCCGCGCGCTCGCGTTCGCCGATCTCGGAGAGCGCCTTGGCGAGGCGGATATTCGGCATGCTCGACAGCCGCGCCCAGTTGCGGGTGAGCCCGTCCTGCTCGTGGGGTGGCAGTTGCTTCAACCCGAGCGCCTGAGCGGCGACGATGCCGTAGAAGGTCTCGCCATAATGAGCAGCGGCACGGAGTCGCGACTGCACTTTGTCGGGCTGGTTACCGGCCATGAAGGAGCGTGCAGCCCAGTAATGGCCGGCGGCCAGAATGTCCGGATCGCCGCCGCGCATCGCGACTGACGCAAAGGCGTCGGCGGCAGAAGCGAAATCCTTCTGGCGCCAGGCGGCGAGGCCGTACGTCCAGTCTGCCTGCACCCGCCATTCGCCTTCGCCCTGCCGCGCCAGCTTGGCAAGACGGCGGGCGTTCGCATCGTCGCCGTTCAGATAATAGGACCAGGCGATGCGCTGCCGCCATTCCGTGAGGGCCGCGCCAGACAGACGGGGCGCGTCCGTCTCCAGCAAGGCTTCACAGCCGGCGGGATCGTCGATCTTGATGAGTGGCAGGATTTTGGGAGCGAGCTGTGCGGCGACCGGATCGTCCTTGACCGAACTGGCGCGCTCCCGTGCCGGTGCGGAGCCGAGCCAGATCAATCGCTGCTGCGGCGGCAGGGCCGGCATCTCGAGCGCACCGAGCTTCTGCGCCATCGCTGCCAGTTGCGGGGCCTGCGGCAGCCAGGGCGCGGCACTGAGCAGCGCAACGATCGGCTCCGCGGCCTCTATTTTTGGCGAGCCCTTCTCGGTGAACAGCTCGGCCTGCGCGTATGACTTTGCCGGCCCGTCCGGCATCGCCAGGATCCGGGCGCCGGCGTCGCTCCACAGCCCCGCCTTCATGGCGGCGAGGGCGGCAAGCAGGCTGTCGCGCTCCGAGGCGGTGAGCACGTTCGGCAACTGGCCGAGCCCGACGGAGTCGGAAGGCGTCGAGCGGCTGCCGTCATTGGCCAGCGCCGGAGCTGTCGATAGGATTGCCGCGGTTGCGGCAGCAGTCAGGATACGCATCGCTACAGACCCTTCATCAACAGCTGCAGGTCACGCCAAGCCTCTTTCTTGTAAGAGGGCGACTTGTGCAGCAATCGTGGATGGAAGGTCGGCACGGCCGCCACCTCTACGCCATCGAAGTTGAGCATGTGATAATCGCCGCGGCGGCTCTGCCAATCGTCGCCGATCAGCGCCTTGTTCGGCACTTCCCCCATGATCAGCAGGCGCTTGGGCGCGACCAGCTTGATCTGATGCCGGGCAATCTCGACCAGAAGCGAGCCGACATCAGAAGGAACCCGCCCGATCGAACGAACGCTGGCGATCGGCGCAAGCCAGATCGTCTCGCGGCTGCGGCCGATCGCGGCCAGCATCTTGTCGAACAGGTCGCCGACATCGCCCGCCAGCAGCCGGCCGGCTTCCGCGTCGCCCGGCTCCGGCATGTCGGTGAGGATCATGACGCCCGAATGCGGATCGCCCGATGGAAGGATGCGCGTGCGGCCCCAGCGCGCTTCAGGCACTTCAGCGCTGTCGCGCATCCAGGCGAGAAGTTCGGGAAGGGAGGGGGGCAGTTCTTCCCTCTCCCGGATCGGGAGAGGGCGACTCGTGCCGGAAGGCGCGAGCGGGGTAAGGGCAGTGAGCGCCGCCTTCAGACCCTCACCCTGGCTGCTGCGCAGCCGTCCCTCTCCCGCTCGCGGGAGAGGGTTTTGTTTTGCCAACCAATCGCGCGGCGAGTCCTCGACCAGCGTGTCAACGCCGGCTTCGCGCCACCAGGCGATGAGGCTCGCGACTGCGTCGCGGCTGGGCAGAACGGATACCCCTTCCATCGGCGATACTAAGCCTTGCGGTTGACGGGCGCGTCAACCAACTGCACTGCTCTTCACTACAGGCCGTGGCCCCGCCGCGACGAAGCGGGCGCGTAACGAGGAAGAGCGAATGAGCGAACGCGAAGCGATGCCCTATGACGTGGTGATCGTCGGCGCCGGCCCCGCAGGCCTGGGCGCCGCGATCCGGCTGAAGCAGCTGGCCAATGAAAGCGGCCGCGAACTCTCCGTCTGCATTCTCGAAAAAGGCTCTGAAGTCGGCGCGCACATCCTGTCGGGCGCCGTTATGGACCCGATCGCGCTCGACGAGCTGCTGCCCGATTGGCGCGACAGTTGCACGCTCGCCCAGACTCCGGTGACCGAAAATCATCACTGGGTGCTGACCGCCCGCAAGAAATACGAGTTCCCGCACGCCCTGATGCCGCCCTTCATGCACAATAAGGGGTGCTATACCGGATCGCTCGGCAATCTCTGCCGCTGGCTCGCGGAGCAGGCGGAGGGCCTGGGGGTCGAAATCTTCCCCGGCTTCGCCGCGGCCGAAGTGCTGTTCAATGAGGACGGCTCGGTGAAGGGCGTCGCCACCGGTGACATGGGCGTGGCGCGCGACGGTACTCGCAAGCCGGACTACCAGCCCGGGCTCGAGCTCCACGCCAAATACACTTTCTTCGCGGAAGGCGTGCGCGGCCACCTCTCCAAGGAACTGAAGCGCATCTTCGACCTGGAGCGGGACTGCCAGCCCCAGGTCTATGGCATCGGCATCAAGGAACTTTGGGACATCGACCCGGCCAAACATGTGCCGGGCAAGGTCATCCACACTCAGGGCTGGCCGCTCACCGACGCTTGGGGCGGCGGCTGGATCTATCACCAGGCGAACGGCCAGGTCTCACTCGGACTAGTGGTCGCGCTTTCCTACAAGAACCCGCATTTGTCGCCTTTTCAGGAGATGCAGCGCTGGAAGACGCATCCGGCGATCCGCGAGATGCTGGAGGGCGGCAAGCGCGTCGCTTACGGCGCCCGCGCTATCAACGAAGGTGGCTGGCAGTCCATCCCGCACCTCGTCTTCCCCGGTGGCGCGCTGATCGGCTGTTCGGCCGGCTTCGTGAACGTACCGCGCATCAAAGGCAGCCACACCGCGCTCAAGTCCGGGATGCTCGCTGCCGAAGCCGCCTTCGAGGCGATCGGCGCCGAGCGGCAGCACGACACGCTCGACAGCTATGAGACCGCGCTGCGCTCAAGCTGGATCGAGAAGGAGCTGTTCAAGGTCCGCAACGCCGAGCCTGCAGTGGCGAAGTTCGGCGGCGTGGTGGGCACGCTGGTCGCCGGCACCGACATGTGGATGCGGCAGCTGAAAGTCGGGTTGCCCTTCACCTTCAAGCACCACTACGATCACGAGCAGCTTTGGCCGGCCAATGTGATGGAGAAGCCGGTCTACCCCAAGCCCGACGGCGTCATTACTTTCGACCGGCTCTCGTCCGTCTTCATGTCGAACGTAAATCATGAGGAGGATCAGCCCGTCCACCTGACGCTCAAGGACCCGGACGTGCCGATCAAGCACAACCTGCCGCTCTATGACGAACCGGCGCAGCGTTACTGTCCGGCGGGCGTTTACGAGGTTGTGGGACAGGACGAAGGGAATCCGCGCTTTGTGATCAATGCGCAGAATTGCGTTCACTGCAAAACCTGCGACATCAAGGACCCGACCCAGAACATCAACTGGGTTGTGCCGGAGGGCGGTGGTGGACCGAATTATCCGAACATGTAGCCTGGGGCTGGTTGCGGCGCTGCTCGCCGGCGGAGCGGCGGAAGCGAAGCGCGCCATCGTCTCGCCTCCGCCCTCATTGCTCGCGGCCTATGCAAGGGCGCGGCTGGCGGGATCGGACGGCGCGCTCAGCGAAGCGGCTCGGGCATACGCCGTGGTGCTTGCGGCGCGGCCGGACGATGCCTCAGTCGCCGCACGCGCCTATCGCCAGGCGCTGACGGCTGGCGATTTCTCGCTGGCGGCCAAGGCGGCGGCAGCGCTGAACAGGGCGGGCGCGCTGCCTGCCGATGGGCAATTGCTGTTCCTGTCGCGCGCGCTGAAGGCCAAGGACTGGAAGGCGGCCAATGCCGCCGTCGACGTGCTCGCCAAGGATGGCAGCTTCGATTTCGTGGTGCCGGTGCTCCGCGCCTGGGTGGCGCAAGCGAGCAAGGAGGGCGATCCCTTCGCCATCCTCGATGCGCCCACCGGCAGCGCGCTCACCTCCGCGCTCGGCTCCGAGCAGCGGGCGCTGATGCTGATTGCCGCCGGCAAGCTGGACGACGCAGCGACCGTCGCTCAGGCACAGGCGCTTGCCTCTGGCGGCGGCTCGACTGCGCTTAAGCTGATGGTCGCCTCCAAGCTGCATGCGGTCGGGCGCAAGGATGCGGCGCTGTCGCTGCTGCGCGGCGAGGACCCCACGCTCGCCGCCGCGCGTGTCCTGGTCGAAGCGGGCAAGCCACTGCGTGCCGGCAGCCTGGACGCGGCGGGCGGCATTTCCGCTTTGTTCGTGCGCGTGGGCGAAGCGATTCAGGCCGATCCGCGCTCGCCAGTCGCGCTGACCCTGGCGCGGCTCGCCACCTATCTCGACCCGACCAACGACGGCGCGACCTTGATGCTGTCGCGGCTGCTCGCCAATGTCGGCCAGCCTCAGCAAGCGCTGGAGATTGCCGGGAAAGTCCCGGCCTCCAGTCCTTATTCGGGCATGGTGATCGACACGCGCGTGGCGATCCTGACCGAGCTCGACCGGCGCGACGATGCGCTGGCGCTCGCCCGCGCCAAGAGCGAGGGCGGCAATGCCAGCCTCGCCGATCTGGTGCGGACCGGCGATCTGCTGGTGGCGCTCGACCGCCATGCCGAAGCGGCTCAGGCCTATGGGCGCGCCATCGCGGTGGCGGAGCGCTCGCCCGAAATGGCGGAGCGCATCTGGAGCCTGTGGATGCTCAAGGGCGGCGCGCATGAGCAGGCGGGCGATTGGGCGGCCGCCAAGCCAGCGCTGGAAAAAGCGGTGGCGCTGTCGCCGCAACAGCCGGTCGCGCTCAATTATCTTGGCTATGCCCAGCTCGAGCGGCGCGAGAACGTCAAAGCGGCGATGGCGCTGATCGAGAAGGCGAGCCAGCTGAAGCCCGACGATCCGGCGATCACCGACTCGCTCGGCTGGGCGCATTATCTGGTCGGCGACGTGCAGCGCGCGATCCCCGTACTCGAGCGTGCGGTGCAGGCCCAGCCCGGCGACGCGACGATCAACGAACATCTGGGCGATGCCTATTGGGCTGCCGGCCGCAAGTATGAGGCGCGCTATGCCTGGCGCGCCGCCGCACTGTTCGCCGATACGGCCGAGATCGAGGCCAGGATCAAGGCCAAGGTCGATCAGGGTTTCAAGCCAGCCTACGCCGCCCGCTGACTATTTCGCCGAAGCCTGTGCCGACTGGCCGAGCGCCTGCAGCGCGGCCATCTTGCCTTGCATGCTGCGGGCGCAGGCGGTCATCGCGGGACCGGCATTTTCCGCAGTGATGCCCTTGGCCTGAGTCACCAGCGAGTTCTTCAGTGCCGGCCCGGCGATGCGCGCGTCGACGCGGCCGAGATAGAAGAGCCGGGCGGCGTTCGCGACCTGGCGCTTCGCCGCGTCCTTCTCGCTTTGGGAGAAGATGTTGCTGACGATCAGGCAGCGCACATCCTGTTCCGCCGTCTGCGCCACGGCGGGAGCGGCGGTCAGGGCTGCCAGCAACAGGATCGCACGCACAACATTCTCCTTGTTCGTTACGCATTCGGAACGCGCCAGCCCCGATTAGGATCACCGGCTTTCAGTGAAAGGCCGCGGTTGCGTTCGGTCGGCGGTGCGGCGAGGAGGACAGGCGATGACAGCTCCTGTCCTGACCGAGATTGCCCCGGCCAAGATCAACCTTGCCCTGCATGTGCGGGAGCGGATGGCCGACGGCTATCACCGGATCGAGACTTTGTTCGCCTTTGCCGAGGAAGGGGACGTGCTTTCCGCCTCAGCATCCGACACGCTGTCGCTAACGATCGCCGGGCCTTTTGCCCACGGCCTCTCTGCTGGAGCCGACAATCTGGTGATGCGGGCTGCCGCGGCTTTGCAACAGGCGGCGGGTGTGAGTGGAGGAGCTGCTTTGCGGCTCGAGAAGAAGCTTCCGGTCGCGTCCGGCATCGGCGGAGGATCGGCTGACGCGGCCGCGGCTCTGCGCCTGCTGAGCCGGCGGTGGGAAACCGACCTGCCGCTGGAGCCCATTGCCGCGGAATTGGGTGCGGACGTTCCCGCGTGCTTAGCGAATCGTCCGGTGCGCGGCGTTGGAAGAGGAGACGAGCTCTCACCCCTCGACGCGGCCGAGCTCAGCGCACGGCCGCTGCTGTTGATAAATCCGGGTGTGGCGGTGCCGACGGGCCTTGTGTTCCAGGCCTGGGACGGTATCGACCGCGGCGCGCTTGCCGAAGGGGAGCCGCTGCTTGTCGCGCTTGCCGGCCGCAACGACCTGGAGCAGCCCGCTATCAGATTGGCTCCCGTGATCGGTGATCTCCTTTCCTGGCTGCAGCTGCGGGAGGGGGTGGTGCTGGCGCGGATGTCGGGATCGGGGGCAACCTGTTTCGCGCTGTTCGACACGCTCGAAGATCGGGATCGCGTAGGCGAGCAGGCGTCGCTGGATTGGCCAGGCTGCTGGACCTTGGGAACGAGGCTCAAGGCGTGAACGCGGCCTTCGACCTGGTGCCCGGGCGCGGCGACCTGCTAGTGGTGGTCGACCATGCATCCAACCATGTTCCGGCGGACATTGATTTGGGCCTGTCTCCCGAGCTGCTGGAGCGGCACATTGGCTGGGACATCGGAGCGGAGGCGGTCGGCCGCGAGTTGTGCCAGCGCTTTGGCTGTCCCGGCCTGTTCGGCACCGTATCGCGACTGGTCATCGACCTGCATCGGGAGGAAGACAGCCCCGCGCTGATCCCGGAGACGAGCGACGGACATTTGGTTCCCGGCAATCGAAACCTAAGCCCGGCAGAGCGGGAAGCGCGGATCGCGCGCTTTTGGCGTCCCTATCACGAGGCACTCGCCTCCATCGTCGAGGAGAACCGTCCGGCGCTGGTCGCCGCGGTGCACAGCTTCACGCCAAAGCTGGAGACCTTTGACGGGCCGACACGGCCATGGGAGGTGGGCATCCTCTACAATCAGGACGATCGCGCCGCCCGCATCGCCATCGATGAACTGCGCCGCCGCGGGCTCACGACCGGCGACAACGAACCCTATTCTGGCAAGCTGCTTAATGCGACGATGAACATGCACGCCGAGGCGAACGGCACTCCCTACTTGGCGATCGAAGTGCGTAACGACCTGATCGCCGATCAGGTGGGCGTGATCCGTTGGGCGAACATTCTGGAAAGTTTGCTGCTGCATTGCCGCAACAAGCTTGCGCGGACTGCCGGACTTCTCCCATAGGCCGCGCATGACCAGCAGCCGTTTCGACAAAAGCCATCTCCCCTCTCGCCATGTCTCGGTCGGGCCCGAGCGGGCGCCGCACCGCAGCTATTACTATGCGATGGGCTTGGACGAGGAGGCGATCGGGCGTCCGTTCGTCGGGGTGGTCTCGGCCGGCAATGACAGCGCTCCCTGCAACACGACGCTCGACGCGCAGGCGGACGCGGCGCGGGCAGGCGTAGAAGCAGGCGGCGGCATGCCCCGCCGCTTCAACACCATCACCGTGACCGACGGCATCGCCATGGGTCACCAAGGCATGAAGTCGTCGCTGGTCAGCAGGGAAGTGATCGCGGACTCGATCGAACTCAGCGTGCGCGGCCATTGCTACGACGCGCTGGTCGGCTTTGCCGGATGCGACAAGTCGCTGCCCGGCATGATGATGGCGATGCTGCGCCTGAACGTGCCGAGCGTGTTCGTCTATGGCGGCTCGATCCTGCCGGGCAGCTTCCATGGCCGCGACGTCACGGTGGTCGACGTATTTGAAGCTGTCGGCCAGCACGCCGCCGGTAACTGCCCGCTGCAGGAGCTGATCGAGCTGGAGAAAGTCGCTTGCCCCGGGCACGGCGCTTGTGGCGGGCAGTTCACCGCCAACACCATGGCCTGTGTCGGCGAGGCGATCGGCCTGTCACTGCCGAACTCCAACATGGTGCCGGCGCCTTACAAGGCACGGGACGAAGTAGCCATTGCGGCGGGCCGGGCGGTGATGGAACTGCTCGCCCGCAATATCCGCCCGCGGGATATCTGCACGCGCGCCGCGTTCGAGAATGCCGCGCGTGTGGTCGCAGCGACGGGCGGCTCGACCAATGCCGCGCTGCATCTGCCGGCCATGGCGCACGAGGCTGGCATCGAGTTCGACCTCCATGATGTCGCGGCGACCTTCAAGTCCACGCCCTATCTCGCCGACCTGAAGCCCGGCGGCAAATATGTCGCCAAGGACATGCACGATGCCGGCGGCATCTACATGCTGATGAAGACGATGCTGGACGGCGGACTGCTTGACGGCAATTGCATGACGGTGACTGGGCGTACGCTCGGTGAGAATATCGAGCAGGTGACCTGGAACCCGGACCAGAAGGTCATCCGCGAAGTCGCCAACCCGATCACGCCGACGGGTGGCGTGGTAGGTCTGCGCGGCACACTCGCGCCGGAAGGGGCCATCGTGAAGGTCGCGGGCATGCACCGGCTCCAGTTCCAAGGTCCTGCGCGGGTATTCGACTGCGAGGAAGACGCGTTCGCGGCGGTTGAGGGACGCGACATCGCCGAAGGTTCGGTGATCGTGATCCGCTATGAAGGGCCGAAGGGCGGCCCCGGCATGCGCGAGATGCTGTCGACCACGGCCGCGCTCTACGGCCTGGGGCTTGGCGAAAAGGTGGCGCTGATCACCGACGGCCGCTTCTCCGGCGCCACTCGCGGCTTCTGCATCGGCCATGTCGGCCCGGAAGCGGCGGACGGCGGCCCGATCGCGCTTGTCGAGAATGGCGACATCATCCGGATCGACGCCGAGGCCGGCACGATCGATCTCGACGTTCCCGAACTGGTGATGACCGAGCGCAAGACCCGCTGGCAGGCGCGGGTGAACGACTATCAGGCCGGCGCCTTGTGGCGATACGCGCAGAATGTCGGGCCAGCCTACAAAGGCGCAGTCACACACCCTGGCGCGAGAGCCGAGACGCACGTGTTTGCCGACATCTAGCTCCGTCATTGCGAGCGTAGCGAAGCAATCCAGAGGCGTTGTGGATTGCTTCGTCGCTTCGCTCCTCGCAATGACCAGGGCATGAAACCCATCCTCACCGCCGCGGAGATGCGCGCCGCCGAAGAGCGGGCGATCGCGTCCGGCACGCCGGTCGAGTTGCTGATGGAGCGGGCCGGGCAGGGGGTCGCGGAGGCAGTGTGGCGCTTTGCCGGGCCGCTGCCCGCACTGGTGCTGTGCGGACCGGGCAATAACGGCGGCGACGGCTATGTCGCGGCGCGTCACCTGCGCGAACGTGGCGTGGACGTGCGGGTGGCCGCGCTGGGACAGCCGAAAGCGGGCGCGGCGGCTGAAGCGGCGAAGGCGTGGGGCGGGCCGATCGAAACGATTGAAGGCGCCGGACCCGCGCCGCTGCTGATCGATGCGCTGTTCGGAACCGGGCTCACCCGCGGTCTGGAGGCGTGGCTGGCGGCGCGGCTGAACGAGCTTGCGGGCACCGCCCAGATCTCCGTCGCAGTCGATCTGCCGAGCGGTGTCGAGACCGACACCGGAGCCGTGCTGAGCCCGGTGGCGCGCTTCGACCTCACCGTCACCTTCGCAACTTTGAAGCCTGCCCATCGGCTCTTTCCCGCCGCCGGATTCTGCGGCCGGGTCGCGACGGTCGACATAGGCGTGGACGTATCGAGTGCACTTTCCGAACTGCGGCGGCCTACCATTCCCGCACCGGTCCCGCAGGACCATAAATATTTGCGCGGCTTGGTGGCAGTAGTTGGCGGCGCCATGCCGGGCGCGAGCGAATTAGCCGCCATCGCCGCACTGCATGCGGGCGCAGGTTACGTCGTTCTGCTGCAACACTGCGCGCATTGCGGAACGCCGCATGCGATAGTGCGGCGGAGCATCACCGAGCTGCCGAACACCCTCGCCGATGGTCGGGTGGGAGCAATGGTGGTCGGACCGGGGCTCGGGCGCGGTCCCGACGCAGCTTGGGCGCTCCGCCAGGCGCTGGCGAGTGGACGTCCGCTGGTGATTGACGGCGATGCGCTGCACCTTTTGGGTGGCGAGACGCTGACAGTTCCTGCCGTGCTCACCCCTCACGAAGGCGAGTTCCGCGCCCTAATGCCCGATATGAACCACGGGTCGAAAGTCGAGCGGACCCGCGCGGCTGCGATGCGCTGCGGTGGTGTGATCGTGTACAAGGGGCCGGACACTGTCATTGCCGCGCCCGATGGCCGCGCAGCCATCGGCGCGGGGGCCTCACCCTGGCTGTCCACCGCCGGGACGGGCGATGTGCTCGCAGGAGCGATCGGCGCCATGCTGGCGCGTCGCTTGGATCCGTTCGAAGCGGCGCAGGCGGGCGTGTGGCTGCATGCCGAGGCGGCGCGCAGGGCGGGTGCTGCCTTCGCAGCCGACGATCTTGCTCGTTCACTGTCCGAGCTTTTGTGAGCGCTCCCGACATGATCGTCCGCGTGGCGGCGCGCGGGGAGGGGGTTACGGCTGGCGGACGTTTCGTGCCGCTCGCCGCGCCCGGCGACCTGGTCGAGAGCGACGGCAGCGTTCTCCCCGGGCCGCACCATCAGGTCCCCCCGTGCCGGCACTTTCCCGAATGCGGCGGGTGTCAGCTCCAGCATCTGGATGACGAGAGCTATGCGGGCTTCGTCCGCGACCGCATCGCATCGGCACTGGCGGCGCAGCATGTGCCGCTTCCCGACTTCGCGCCCGTCCATCTGTCGCCTCCGAACAGTCGAAGGCGGGCGAGTCTCAGCGCGCAGCGGATTGGCAAGCGCGTGCTGGTTGGCTTCAAGCAGGAACGCAGCAATCGCATCGAGGATATGCGTGAATGCCATATCCTCCGCCCGGAGCTGTTCGCGCTCGTCGATCCGCTTCGCCGGCTCCTCGCCACCATGCTGCCGGAGCGGCGGAGTGCCACGGTGAAGATGACCTTGGCGGATCAGGGCGTCGATCTGCTGATCGAAGGCGTGTCGGCGGACACGCTCGCCGCAGTCGAAGCGCTGACCGAGTTCGCACAAGAGCACAGCCTTGGCCGATTATCGCTCGACGACGGACTGGGCCCGCAGACCCGATGGGAACCGGTGCCGGTCACGATCACGCTCGGCGGCGCGCCTGTCCCGCTGCCGCACGACGCTTTCCTTCAGGCAACTGCCGATGGCGAGGTAGCGCTGGTTCAGGCGGTGCAGGCGAGCGCGGACGGCGCGGCGACCATCGCCGACCTCTTCGCCGGGCTCGGCACGTTCGCACTGAACCTGAAGGGCCGGGTCTATGCCGCCGAGGCGTCGCGCGATGCCATGCTTGCCTTGAAGGCGGCTCGTCCGACCATCTTCGCCGAGCATCGCGACCTGTATCGCCGCTCTCTGGGGACGGCAGAGTTGGACCGGTTCGAAGCCGTGGTGTTGGATCCGCCGCGGGCAGGTGCCGAAGCGCAGGTACGCGAACTCGCCGGCTCTTCGGTGCCGCGCATCGCCTATGTGTCATGCAATCCCGCGAGTTTTGCGCGTGATGCGAGATTGCTGGTCGCTTGCGGTTATCGGCTGGAGCGGGTTACCCCGGTCGGTCAATTCCGCTGGTCCACCCATGTCGAGCTGGCCGCTAGCTTTCGAAAATGACGCCGTCTTTAGGCCGTGCGTCCACGCGGAGCTCGAATATGTCAGGACGGGAATAATGGCCTTCGGTGTCCAGCGCGGCGCGCTCCTCGGCGCTGCGGGTGAGATCAAGGTCGGCGATGAGCAGTTCCGCCTGCGCTCCGGCCTGCGCGATCACCATTCCGTCCGGGCCGGCGATCAAGCTGCCGCCGAACTGTAGCTGCTCCGGCATCTGGTCCAGCAGCACCCGAGCCTCGGCATGGCCGCCCAGCCGTTCCAGCCCATCCAGCACATCGTCGCGCTGCTGGATGGTGCCCGCAGCGAGCACGAAGCAGCGGCCTTCGAAGGCATAGTGACGCGACGCGACCGCATAGGTTTCGCGTACCGACGGCCAAGCCGCGACGTGCAAAGTTTCGCCAAGCCGATGCATGGCCGCGCGGGCAAGAGGCATCCAATGCTCCTAGCAGATGAGGCTGCCGACCTGACCCCAGCCGGCATCGTGCGCATTGAGAGTCGCCCCGTCGCCACGCGCCCAGATCAGCCGCTCGCCATGGGTGGGCACCAGCTTGCGGTGCGGCAGCGGCGCCTCCCCAGGGCGGAAAGTGAACTGGGTGTTGTAGAGGCTGCCGCGCACCCGCTCATGGGCACCGACCGAAACGATCAAGTCGCGCGCATCGACCAGTTCCTGAAGCGGAGCGAGCCGCGGGTCGCCCTGGACCACTGCCTGTTCCAGCAGCAGCCGGTGCAGCGCCTTGGAACCCGGATGGTCCCACAGCGCGGCGCCGGGTGCTTCGTCCAGCCAGAGCGGATAGCCGCCAAGAAAGGTCTCTCCGAATGCAATCAGCTTGGCGCCCGCATCGGCGGCACGGCCGACGTGATCGAGCAGGGCGCTGATGCCGTCGCCGATGGCGAGCGGCACCGGAGCCGCCTGGACGATGGCGGCGCGCACGCTGTTCACTAGAAGCCGAACACGACTTTCAGCGCGCCCCAGGTCAGTCCGATCAGGCACAGTGTTGCCAGCGTGAAGATCGCGAACCGGACCATGATGATGTTGACGGTCGCCTGGACAAGGCTGTGGATGATCCTGAGGATGACGTAGAACCAGGCGAGGATGATGTTCAGGCCGCTGCCTGCGTCGCCCGCCGACATGTCGGCTACCGCCAATGCCAGGGCAACGGCGTAGAAGATGGTCGGCTGCTCCATCAGATGGTTGTAATTGTCCGCCTTCCAGCGAACCTCGGGCGGCAAGGTCCCGACTGTCTGATCCTTCGGCAGCCGAGGATCCATGGACGTGCGCAGCCGACGCATCGCCGGGATCCGCGTCGCGTACATCCATAGCCACATGACCAGCGACCAGGCGACCAGCACCACCACCGGTGCGAGCATCGGGCTGATATCCATCAGCCGAGCGTCCGCATCAGGGCGAGGATGGCGAGGACCAGCAGCACCAAAGTGGAGGCAGCGAACAGCGGGAAGCGCCAGGCGATCTTGTTGACGGTCGCCTGCACCAGGCTGTGCGCGATGCGCAGCCCAACATAAGCCCAGGCGAGGGCGACTGCGGTGCTGCTCACCTGGCCCATGATCGCGAGGATGCCGACAATGGCGTAGAAGAGCGTCGGCTGCTCGACGAGATGCGCGTAATTATGAGCTTTCCAGTTGATGTTGGCCGGCAGCACCGTTTCGAGGTCCTGGCCGCGCCCTCCGACCGCCTTGCTCATGTCGATGCCAGCCGCCTTCAGCGCTGGCAGCCGGGTGCTCGCCATCCACACGAGCATGATCAATGTCCACAGCACCAGCACGGCGGCTGGCGCCAAAAGATCGGCTTTCATGTCTTGCCTCCCCTATTCCCCCGGACGGGAAAGTGCCGGGGGGAGAGGTGGCGGTCAAGCGTCTGTCACTGCGCCGCTTTGCGCCTAGCTTCCGCGAGCAGTCCGTCGAGCGCAGCGCGGCCCAGCAACCTGCCCTTGAGCACGACTGCATCGATAGCGCGCGTGGCGGCGATATCGGCCAGCGGATTACGTCGGAGGATGAGGATGTCGGCCGCTTTGCCCTTCCCGAGCGCGCCATAGCGCTGCGACCTGCCGAGAAAGGCAGGACCTGTGACGACAGCGCTCCGCAACGCCTGCGCGGGCGTGAGACCGGCCGCGACATAGGCGTCCAGCTCGTCGTGCAGTCCCTGACCGGGATAATTGAAGGAGTTGAGGTAACCGGCATCCGTGCCTGCCAGGATCGGCATGCCTGCTTTGACCAGCATCGGCATCAGCGAGGCAGTCAGCTCATATTTGGCATGGCGGCGACGCACCTCTTCCGGCGTCGCCTTGGCGGCGCGTTCGACCCGCCACGCATAGGTCTTGCGCAGTCCAGGGCCGACCAGCGCCAGACCGAGGTCGCGTGAATGATCGTCGCGGTCGAGAAAGGCCAGAATCCGGCTCATGTTGAGCGTCGGGGTCACATGGACGCCCCGGCGCGCGAGCCGGCGATAGGCCTGAACCGCGAAACTCGGATCGAAGTTGCGCACGCTCCGTGCCGACGCTTCGGCGGCATCGATTCGGCCTGTAGCGAAGGCGCGTGCCGCTTCAGTCTCGTCGGGAGAGCCGGCCTTGATGAGGTAGTCGAGATGCTCGATCGAGCCCAGGCCGGCGGCCGCCGCCTCGTCGACCGCCAATGCATTTGGAATGTGCGCGGAGGTGCGCAGACCGCGCGCCTTAGCGGCCTTGAGCGCGTAGAGGAAAATGTCAGGCTTCAGCGTGTTGTCGGTGATCTTGACGAAGTCCGCGGGGCGGGCTTGAAGCCAATCGAGTGCCGCTTCCACCTCTGCTGGCGTGCCGACTTCGACCGTGCCTTTCCAGAGCGGCTTGTAGCCCTCCAGCTTCGGCCCGGACGTAAAGATCGTCGGTCCCAGCATCGCGCCCGACGCAATCTGGTCGCGCCAGGCGAACACCGAGTCGCTGATGTCCGCCGCGCAGTCGCGCACGGCGGTGATGCCGTAGGCGACATAGACCGGCAGCAGATCCTTGTTCTCCTCGATCAGCTCGGGGCCGCCGCCGAAATGGACATGCATGTCCCACAGGCCGGGCATGACGAAGCGGCCGCGCGCGTCCACGCTCCGGACAGCTTGGTAGCGGCGGTCGAGGGTTGCAGGCGCCCCGATGGCAATGATCGTACCGTCCTTCACCGCGATCGAGCGATGATGGACGGCTTTGCCGGCGGCGACGTCGATCAGGGTCGCGTCGCGGATCAGCAGGTCGGCTGGCGCCTTCGCCACAGCCGCGCCGCTCAGAAGGACGGCCACGACGGCGGCGAAGGGGGCCAGCTTTCCCATTAAGCGAACAGCTTGGCCCAGCCGCGCTTCGGGCGAGTCTTCCACGCGCCGCGGTGATAGGCGTCTGACGCCAGCAGCGGCATCACCGAGCCCGCTTCCGCGAACACCATCTGCTCGAGCGCGGTGTCGACCTTGCCCCAGCTCGCCGCTTCCTTCAGCGTCGAAGACGAGCAGGCGCCGTCGCGCACGTCGGCGACCGTGATCTGCACGGCGTATTTGTG
>JAESFT010000253.1_pt1 | contig 47173 bp, 36 predicted proteins | sample 9269451 | NCBI WGS metagenome assembly JAESFT01 (sample SAMN14502557, study PRJNA617106) | algae metagenome | isolation source: Scytonema hyalinum WJT4-NPBG1 and co-occurring heterotrophs from well... | place: USA: Mojave Desert, Joshua Tree National Park, California | collected 2006-05-25
CGCCTGCTCTGGGCGCGGGTCGGCATCCCCTATTCGCCCGCCACCGGCGAGCCGATCGCCGCACAGCAGGTCAGCCAGATGGTCGACCGCGTGATGGCGCTGCCCGAAGGCACGCGCGCCTATCTGCTTGCCCCCGTCGTCCGCGGCCGCAAGGGCGAATATCGCAAGGAACTGGCCGAGTGGCAGAAGGCCGGCTTCACCCGCGTCCGCATCGACGGGACCTTCTACGAAATCGACGGAGCCCCCGCGCTCGACAAGAAATACAAGCACGACCTGGAAGTGGTGGTCGACCGCATCGTGGTCCGGCCCGGCATCGAGAGCCGGCTGGCCGACAGCTTCGAACAGGCGCTGAAGCTGGCGGACGGGTTGGCCTATGTGGATCCGGCGGATGCTCCCACTTCGGCCACCCCAACTCCGTTCGCTTCGAGCGAAGTCGAGAAGCCCGGAGCGGACGAGCGTTTCTCGACTTCGCTCGAAACGAACGGTGAGGGGGGCTCCAAGCCGGAGAAGAAACTGGTCGCCGGCGAGCACGCCCCTCCCGGCCGCATCGTCTTCAGCGAAAAATTCGCCTGCCCCGTCTCCGGCTTCACCATCCCCGAGATCGAGCCGCGGCTCTTTTCCTTCAACGCCCCGCAGGGCGCCTGCCCGGCCTGCGACGGGCTCGGCGAGAAGCTGATCTTCGACGAGAACCTGGTCGTCCCCAACGAGACGCTGAGCCTCAAGAAAGGCGCGATCGTGCCCTGGGCGAAGAGCCAGCCGCCCAGCCCCTATTACATGCAGGTGCTCGCCAGCCTCGCCCGCGAGTTCGACTTCACGCTCGACACGCCCTGGGCCGAGCTGCCGCTCGCCACCCAGCAAGTCATCCTGCACGGCACGCAGGGGCGCCCCGTCACCCTCCGCTTCATCGACGGCCGCAAATCCTATGAGGTGAAGAAGCCGTTCGAAGGCGTGATCGGCAATCTGAACCGCCGCCTGCTCCAGACCGAGAGCGCCTGGATGCGCGAGGAGCTCGGCAAGTACCAGTCGGCCCAGCCCTGCGAGACCTGCCTCGGCGCGCGCCTCAAGCCCGAGGCGCTGGCGGTGAAGATCGCCGGCCGCGACATTAGCCAGGCCACCCGCCTCTCCGTCGTCGACGCCCTCGCCTGGTTCACCGGCCTGCCGCCGCAGCTCTCGCCCCAGCAGCGCGCCATTGCCGAGCGCATCCTAAAGGAAATCGTCGAGCGATTGGGCTTCCTCAACAATGTCGGCCTCGACTACCTCAACCTCGACCGCACTTCCGGCACGCTGTCGGGCGGCGAGAGCCAGCGCATCCGCCTCGCCTCGCAGATCGGCTCGGGCCTGTCGGGCGTGCTCTACGTCCTCGACGAGCCCTCGATCGGCCTGCACCAGCGCGACAACGACATGCTGCTGGCGACCCTCAAGCGCCTGCGCGACCTCGGCAACACCGTCATTGTCGTCGAGCATGACGAGGACGCGATCCGCACCGCCGACTATATCGTCGACATGGGCCCCGGCGCCGGCGCCCATGGCGGGCAGATCGTCGCGCAGGGCGACCTGGCCGAGCTGCTCGCGCACGAAGACAGCGTAACGGCGGATTATCTCTCCGGCCGCCGCGAGATCGCCGTCCCGCCCAAGCGTCGCAAGGGCAATGGCAAGAAGCTGACCGTCCACGGCGCCCGCGCCAACAACCTCCGCAACGTGACCGCGAGCATCCCGCTCGGCACCTTCACCTGCATCACCGGCGTGTCGGGCTCGGGCAAGTCGAGCTTCACCATCGACACCCTCTATGCCGGCGCCGCCCGCGCGCTCAATGGGGCGCGCATGGTCTGCGGCCCGTGCGAAAAGATCAGCGGCCTCGAACATTGCGACAAGGTGATCGACATCGATCAGTCGCCGATCGGCCGCACCCCGCGCTCCAACCCCGCCACCTATACCGGCGCCTTCACCCTGATCCGCGACTGGTTCGCCGGCCTCCCCGAAAGCGCCGCGCGCGGCTACAAGCCCGGCCGCTTCTCGTTCAACGTCAAGGGCGGGCGCTGCGAGGCCTGCACCGGCGACGGCCTCCTCAAGATCGAAATGCACTTCCTGCCCGACGTCTATGTGACGTGCGACGTCTGCCACGGCGCCCGCTACAATCGCGAGACGCTGGAGGTGAAGTTCAAGGGCAAATCGATCGCCGACGTGCTCGACATGACGGTCGAAGACGCCGCCGAGTTCTTCAAGGCGGTGCCCGGCATCCGCGACAAGATGGCGATGCTGGTCGAAGTGGGCCTGGGCTATATCAAGGTCGGCCAGCAGGCGACGACGCTCTCCGGCGGCGAGGCCCAGCGCGTCAAGCTCGCCAAGGAATTGTCGCGGCGCTCCACCGGCAAGACCCTCTACATCCTCGACGAACCCACCACCGGCCTCCACTTCGAAGACGTCCGCAAGCTCCTCGAAGTCCTCCACGCGCTGGTCGAACAGGGCAACAGCGTCGTCGTGATCGAGCACAACTTGGACGTCATCAAAACCGCCGACTGGGTGATCGACTTGGGGCCGGAAGGCGGCGTCAAGGGCGGCGAAGTGCTGGTGACGGGCACGCCGGAGACGGTCGCTAAGGAGCCGCGGAGTTTCACGGGGGCGTATTTGGCGCCGCTGTTGGCGCGGGGAAGACAGGCGAACTCTGACGTGCAAAGAACGGCTGTAGCGGCGGAGTAACTAGTTGTGGAAGAGCTCACCATTGAGGCCTTGATGAGAGAGGCACGGGAGTTTGCGGAATTCGAGAATGAACATCACGAGCCAGCGCTTTTCGGGGTAAGTGATGGAAAGGTGATTGGAACATACCTCGAACAGAAGTTCACCCATGGGCTCACAGCAGTCTACGACTTTGCCGCAGGAAACTCTGCCTCAGGGATCGACTTGCCAGGCCTGAACGTCGACATAAAGACAACTAGTGTGCGCCAGCCACAATCATCATGTCCCTTCCGGTTCGCGCGGCAAAAGATCTACGGTCTCGGCTATCATCTTCTGGTATTCGTGTATGAGAAGACAGACAATCACGCGGAACGCACGTCAAACTTGAATATGCATCATGTTGTATTTGTAGATAAGGCGCGTACTGCAGATTATCAGACATCTCGCGGAGTAAGAGAAATATTGGCGAACGACGGTAATGCAGACGACCTAGTGGCGTTCTTCATTGATCGGAATCTGCCTGTTGACGATATTAGCGCTCAGCAGCTTGCTGAGACGATCCTGAACGACCCGCCCGAGCAGGGTTACCTAACGATATCCAACGCACTTCAGTGGCGTCTTCAATACGGGCGAACATTGAATCAAGCGGGGCTCGTCCCCGGCCTGGTGCGTGTGCTGTAAATGCCCAATAATCAGTATGGCGATTTTCAGACACCACCACACCTATCCCAAAAGGTCGTGGAGCTTGCGTCGCGGCTTTCCCACATACCCGAGACCATTATCGAACCGACCTGCGGCGTAGGGTCGATCGTCAAGGCGGCGTTAGACGCATATCCTGATGCCGCCGTCCATGGGATTGAGATACAGGCCGAATACGCCGAATATCTCAAGAGCTCTCTACGGGGCAGGTCCCGTCTCACCATCCATAACGCAGACTATTTTACCTTTGACTGGGATGGCCTGATCGCGCGCAGTCACAAGCCATTATGGATTCTTGGAAATCCACCTTGGGTAACGAACACATTTCTAGCAGCCAACGGGAGTTCAAACCTACCCACCAAATCACCGCAAGCTGGCCTCCGTGGAATAGAGGCGCAAACTGGAAAGAGTAATTTCGACATCTCTGAGTCGATGATTCGAGATTGGTTCAGCTGGTCGGCAAGCTGCAACGGCACGTTGGCCGTAATCTGCAAACAATCGGTAGCTCGCAAAGTCCTCCTCTGGTGGTGGAAGGCAGGTAGAAGAAGCCCTGCCGCAAGAGTTCATCTTATTGACGCAAAAAGAGAGTTTGGCGCCAGTGTCTCGGCATGCGTGCTGGTCTGTTCGTTCGCAATCGGAAGCTCGGAACAGGTGTGCGACGTTTACTCTGATGTGGACGCTTCCAGCCCCTCAGGTCGATTTGGCTACGTGGATGGTGCCTTGGTCTCCGACGAACGTGCTTACCGCGCGGGACAGCACCTACTTGGGGCTGCGGTTCCGCGCTGGCGCTCGGGAATTAAGCATGATGCACGGTTGGCGCTTGAGCTAACCGGAACTGCAGCAGAGATGAGGACGCTGGATGGAAGCGGCGTTTGCCTCGAACCATCCTTTATCTATCCCCTGCGGAAAGGATCGGACCTCAAAGAGAATCGATCTGCCCGTTCCCTTATAGTGCCGCAAATGAATATCTCCGATGACCGGCTTGATCTGCAGAGGTTGGCTCCCAGGACATGGTCCTATCTGCAATCACGTAGGCACATCTTCGACGCTCGGCGAAGCGTGATTTACAAGAAGGGCGGGCCGTTCTCAGTCTTTGGAGTAGGTCCATATACTTTTCTGCCGTGGAAGGTTGCCATTGGAGCACTCTACAAGGAACTAAGCTTCTACGTGATCGGCCCAGAGGGGGGTAAACCTGTCGTGTTTGACGATACGGTCTACTTCCTTTCCTTTCATACAGAAGAGGAGGCACGAAAAGCGTTGAAAAGGCTTGAGCATCCGGATGTACAATCGTTCTTGCGATCGATGATCTTCTGGGACGATATGCGGCCCGTCAAGACGGAGCTTCTCAATCGCCTCAATCTTAATGGTATTGAACTCCACTAAGCCTCTGCACCTTACCCTTTGCAGCGCTTCAAAGCGTATCTGTGCCTCACCCTCGCGCCAACCGCACCATCCGCTTCCTCTCCCGCTCGTCCGCATAGGCCCAGCGGATCGGGTCCACGCCGGGTGGGGCGGGGGGCATGGGGCCGCCCTCCTTCGGCTGGCTCAGGACAGGCTTCGACAGGCCCAGGACAGGCTTCGGGCGGTTCGTGGTCGCGGGGGCGGCTGCCCTGGACAAAGGCGGGCGTCATGTCGCGGCCGTGGAGCCAGAGGAAGCGCTGGTCGGGCCTGAGCGCCGCGACGAATCCTGTCCTGAGCGTGTCGAAGGGGCGCCGCTCGCCCGGCACTTGCTCGTCCTTCGGCTCCGCTCAGGATGCACCCGGCCTGCGGCCGCCACCGCGCGCGACCGTCGATCAGGCACCAGGCCTGTCCTGAGCCTGTCGAAGGTTGCGGCGGCGGAAGGAGTTCAGCGCCTCCAGGTCCACGTCATAGACGCGCTCGCAGCGCGGGCAGCCCTGAGCCGGTCGAAGGGGCACGATCGCCCCCGCCTCCCACATCGCGCCGAGCGACCAGACCCACACCGGCCAAATCCGCCCCGCCTCCTGCACCGCCCCTGATTGGAACGAAACGGGAACTTGGTAACGGAAGATGGACAAGGTCCGAAATCGCGGAAGCTCAATCCGAAATGGAGGGAGCCCGCCTGCTGCAGGGCCTCTTGTAGTCACTTAAGAACAAACAGGCAACAAAATGCTGTCCTATTCGGCCTGACTGGGCTATGCCCTTTTTTCAGAGCCACAGTTGCGGGCTGGACACTTTTTCTCGCCAAACACTTGGCAGGGGCGTGACTTTCGTGACTTTCGATGGAGGCAAAAGCCGTGCCGAACCTCACCACCGACTTCGCCCATCTCGGCCCCGGCGGCGGCGCGACGGTGCTGCCGCCCTTCACCGGCATGGACTGGTACGAGGCCTATGGCGCACGCTTCGCTGCGGACGGGGCCGATGGGCGGCTCGTCTCCATGTACAGCTTCGGGGAAAGCTGGACGAGCTGGGAACGGCACCCGGCCGGCGCCGAGCTGGTGCTGTGCACGGCCGGCAGCATCGTGCTGATCCAGGAGCATGAAGACGGCCGCCTCGAGCGCGTGGCGTTGGGCGCGGGCGACTATGCGATCAACCCGCCCGGCCTCTGGCACACCGCCGATGTGGGGCCCGGCGAGAGTGCGACTTGCGTGTTCATTACCCCCGGCCTCGGCACCGAACACCGCCCCCGGTGAGCGGATCGTTCCTTCCGCGCCGAGCTTTGCACTCGGCGAGTGCGCGCTTCCGTGGCTTTTGATTGCACACCCCTTTTCCCGAAACGAGTTCGGGATGACGGTGGGGGTGGGCGCACCTGCCCTCCCCTGCGCTCCCCGTCAGTGAAAGTCCCGCGTCTTGACCTTGATCACCTCTTCCGGGTCGGCGCCGGTGCGGAAAGGCGGATGGTAGCTGTCGCGGACGCGTTTTTCCCAGCCGGCTTCGCCGCGGTCGGGGGCGCCGCCATGGGTCGCGCCGTCGCCGGGGCCGGGGCGGTGGGGGAAGTCCATCTCGCCGACCGAGCGGAGCAGGGGCGTCTGGTCCGCGACCGTGTCCGAGATGATGTGGATCACCTGCCCTTCTTTCTGCACCTTGCCGGTGACCGAGATCATCGCAGAGGACAGGATCGTCCGCCGCTGCGCCTCGAACCGGTCCGGCCAGACGATCAGGTTGGCGACGCCGGTCTCGTCCTCGATGGTGATGAACAGCACGCCCTTGGCGCTGCCCGGCTTCTGCCGGACCAGGATGATGCCGGCGACCTCGACGGGGCGGCCGTCGGCGATGCGGTCGAGATCGGCGCAGGCGACCATGCCGCGCCGCTTCAGCTCCGGCCGCAGGAAGGAAAGCGGGTGGGCGCGCAGCGACAGCTGGGTGGAGCGGTAATCCTCGACCACTTCGCGGCCGGCCGACATCGGGGTGAGCGCGACCGGCTCTTCCCGCGTCTCGACCGCGCGGAACAGCGGCAGCTCGCTATGGCCCAGGCCCCGCACCTGCCACAGCGCCTGGCGCCGGTCGACGCCCAGCGAGGCGAAGGCATCCGCCTCCGCCAGCCGCTCCAGCGCGGCGACCGGCACGCCCGAACGCCGCCAGACATCCTCGATGCTGGTGTAGGGGATGTTGGCGCGGCGCGTGATAATTTGAATGGCGTGGTCCTCGGCAAGGCCACGGACCACGCGCAGGCCAAGGCGGAGGGGAAACAAGCCCCTCTCCCCTTGAGGGAGAGGGAGGGGCCCGCTCGCCGCAGACGACTGGTAGGGTGAGGGGGAACCTCCGAAACCTCCTCGTTTCACCCTCACCCCGCTCCCGCTGCAGCGCGAGTCGCCCTCTCCCTCAGAGGGGGAGGGGCTGAGCACCAAAGTATCCCACCGGCTGTCGTTCACGTCCGGCGGCAGCACCTCCACGCCATGCTCGCGCGCATCGCGGACGATCTGCGCGGGCGCGTAAAAGCCCATCGGCTGGGCGTTCAGCAGCGCTGCGCAGAAGATGTCGGGATGGTGGCATTTGATCCAGGACGACGCGTAGGCGATCTTGGCAAAGCTTGCGGCATGGCTTTCGGGAAAGCCATAGCTGCCGAATCCTTCGATCTGGCGAAACGTCCGTTCGGCGAACTCTGGCGAATAGCCCTTAGCGATCATGCCATTGACCAGCTTGTCACGAAAACGGCTGACGCCGCCGGTGAACTTGAACGTGGCCATGGACCGCCGAAGTTCGTCGGCTTCGGCAGCCGTGAAGCCGGCGCCGACGATCGCCACCTTCATCGCCTGTTCCTGAAACAGCGGCACGCCGAGCGTCCGCCACAGCACTGCCTCCAGCTCCTTTGATGGATATTCGACCGGCTCCTTGCCTTCACGGCGCCTGAGATAGGGATGAACCATGTCCCCCTGAATGGGGCCGGGCCGCACAATCGCGACCTCGATGACCAGATCATAGAATTCTCGGGGCTTCATCCGCGGCAGCATCGACATTTGCGCCCGGCTCTCGATCTGGAACACCCCCAGCGTATCAGCACGCTGGATCATCTCGTACACGGCCGGATCGTCCTTCTGCAGGTCGGCCATGCCGATGGTGATGCCCTTATGCTCGGCCAGCATGTCGAAAGCCCGGCGCATGCAGCCCAACATGCCGACGCCCAGCACGTCGACCTTCATGAACTTCAGTTCTTCGATGTCGTCCTTTTCCCATTCGATGATCCAGCGGCTGGGCATAGACGCGGGCTCGATGGGCACCAAAGTGTCGAGCCGCTCCCGCGTCAGCACGAACCCGCCGGGATGCTGCGACATGTGGCGCGGCGTGCCGATCAGCTCGCGGGCCAGTTCAAGCGTCAGCGCGAGCCGTGGGTCGGCGATGTCCATGTTGAGATCGGCAGCGTGCTTTTCGCCGACTCCCTCTTGCGACCATCCCCAAACCTGGCCCGCCAAGGCGCCCGTCATGTCCTCCGGCAAACCAAGCGCCTTGCCGACTTCACGCACTGCGCCGCGGGCGCGAAATCGGCTGACCACGGCCGTCAGCGCCGCATGCTGATGGCCGTAGGTTTCGTAGATCCACTGGATCACGACCTCGCGCCGCTCATGCTCGAAATCGACGTCGATATCGGGCGGCTCGTTGCGGTTGGTCGAGATGAACCGCTCGAACAGCAGCTGGTGTTTCACTGGATCGATGGAGGTGATGCCGAGGATGTAACAGATCAGCGAGTTCGCCGCAGAGCCGCGCCCCTGACACAAAATTCCTTGGCTACGCGCGAAGGCGACGATCGAATTGACCGTCAGGAAATAGGGCGCGTAGCCCATCCGCCGCACCAGCCGAAGCTCGTGCTTCAGCAGCTTCTTATACGATTTTGGCGCCCGGCCGGCGAACCGGTCGCGCAAGGCCTTGTGCGCCAGCCGTTCCAGTGCATCCTGCGGTGTGCGGCCGCTCATCACCAGTTCGTCGGGATATTGATACTGGAGCTGCCGCAAGTCGAAGCTGCAACGTTCGGCAATGGCGGCGCTGTTGGCGATCGCTTCCTGATGGTTCGCGAACAACCGCTCCATTTCCTTGACGCTCTTCAGGTGGCGATCGGCATGACGCTCTCGTTTGAAGCCCAGCGCGTCGATCGTGCATTTCTCGCGAATCGCGGTGACCACGTCCTGCAGCATGCGCCGATCAGGCGAGTGGTAGAGCACGTCGCCAACAGCCAGCGGCTTGACCCCATAGCTGCGGCCCAGCGTCTCGAGCCGGTGCAGTCGCAGCCGGTCGCCCGGACGGCGGCGATAGCAAAGCGCAATATGGGCACGATCGCCGAACAACTCGCTCATGCAGGCCAGGCCGAACTCCGTTTGGGAATCGGCTTCGTTCGGCACCAAGGCAGCAACCAGCCCATCGCACCATGACGCCACATCATCCCAATAGAGGTGGCATTGGCCTTTCTGCCCCCGCTGAGCATCGACGCGAGATTTGCCGATCGCCAGCAGCCGGGTGAGGCGGCTCCAGGCAGCGCGATCCTCCGGCCAGACGAGCAGCGAGTCTCCCTCGATCAGATCGATCCGGCAGCCTGGGACCAGCCGCATGCCCGTCGCTTTGGCCGCAACCAGTGCGCGGACCATCCCGGCGACGCTGTTACGGTCGGTAATCCCTAGCGTTTTATGGCCCAAGAGAGCGGCAGTCGCGAACAGCTCGTCGCAAGAGGACGCTCCGCGCAAAAAGCTGAAATGCGTAGTGATGTTGAGTTCGGTGTACATGGCGAGTCGCGCGCCATTGTACACGTTTTGTTCTTGTTTAACCTTCTCCCGTTTGTGGGAGAGAAACTCCTACTCCGCCGCCTCCAGCATCGGCTCCGCGCTTCGGACGGGCGCGCCCGCCTTGCGGAAGGTCATTGCGCCGTCATCGACCTTCCCGAACTTCAGGTCGAGCAGGTCCTTGGCGTAATTCTGATGCACCTTCCACGGCCGCTTGGAGCCCTGTTTCGGCAGATGTCCAAGCGCGCGTTGGACATAGCCGGAGGTGAAGCTCAGCCAGGGCTCTTCCTGCACTTCCGGGTCGTTCAGCACCGGTGTTGCGATCTGGGTGCCGGTCTTGTCCATATGGTTGATCAGCCGGCACACATACATACAGGTCAGGTCCGCCTTCAGCGTCCAGCTAGCATTGGTATAGCCGAACGAGGTGGCGAGGTTCGGTACGCCCGAGAACATCATCGCTTTGTAGGTCATGGTCTGGCTGGGCTCGATCCGCTGCCCGTCGACCGTATACTCGACGCCGCTCAACAGCTGCAGGTTAAGTCCGGTCGCAGTGACGATCACGTCGCAGGCGAGTTCGCGGCCATCCGTCAATCGAATGCCCGTTTCCGTGAAGCGATCGATATGGCCGGTGACCACATCGGCCGAGCCATTCTTGATCGCCTCGAACAGATCGTCGTCCGGTACCAGGCAGAGCCGCTGGTCCCAGACATTATAGCTGGGCGTGAAATGGGCCATGTCATAGCCCTCGGGCAGCAGCGCCTTGACCCGGTCCAGCACCCATTGATTGACGCCTTCGGGATTGGTGCGGGTCTTGTTGTAGAAATACATGCCGAACAGCACGTTTTTCCAACGCGTCAGGCCATAAGCGACCTTGGACGGCAGCACCTTACGCAGGCCATTGGCAATCTTATCCTGCGCCGGACGCGAGACCATATAGGTGGGCGAGCGCTGCAGCATGGTCACATGCGCGGCATCCTTCGCCATTTCGGGCACCAGCGTCACCGCGGTCGCGCCGGAGCCGATCACGACGACGCGCTTGCCTTTATAGTCGAGCTGCTCGGGCCAATGCTGGGGGTGGAGGATCTCGCCCCTGAAGTCCTCGCGGCCTTCGAAGTGCGGCGTGAAGCCTTCCGCATAATTGTAATAGCCGCTGCACATGAACAGGAAGCTGGCAGAGAAGGTGAGGGGCTCGCGTTCGGGCCCGCGCTCGACCTCGACGGTCCAGCGAGCGGTTGCGCTATCCCAGGCGGCGCGCTTCACCCGGTGCTGGTAGCGAATGCGCTTGTCGATGCCATAGTCGCGTGCCGTTTCGCGCAGATATTTCTTGATCGATGGCCCGTCGGCGATCGCTTTGGCTTCCTTCCAGGGCCGGAAGGAGAAACCGAGCGTGTGCATGTCGGAGTCGGAACGGATGCCGGGATAGCGGAACAGATCCCAGGTGCCGCCAAGATCGTCGCGCCCTTCCAGAATGACATAGCTTTTGGTCGGGCAATAGGTCTGCAGGTGATAGCCCGCGTCAATGCCGGAGATCCCGGCGCCTACCACCAGCACGTCAACGGACTCGGTCGTCATATCCACTCTCCTGACGTTAACGTAAACCGTTGCTTACATCAGGTCCAGTAGCGGAGGCGCCGGCGTCCCGCTGCACTGCAGTGCAGCCGGGCTTGAACGCTCTGCAGGATCGAAGTAGAGGCGAGCACGTTGATCCTGCGGAACTTTCCGCCCGCCCATGCACTTTTTGTGCACTGCACAATTTGCCTTGATTTTCGATCGAGCGCCCTATATTGTGCACTGCAGCAAAACGGGGAAAGTTTCGTCTCGATGAGCACCAAGGAAGTCAAGACTGCTGCCAAGGCGCCAGCCAAGAAGGTTGCGCCTGTTGCCGCTTCTCCCGAGCCGGCCATGACGGCGCCGACCGCCATTGCCGCTGCCACGGTAGAGGCCGTGGTCGAGCCAGTTGCGGTTCAGCCAGCGGCTGAAACCGTCACGACCGAACCCATGCCGGCCGCCGCGCCGGTTCAGACCGAAACGAAAGGACCGAGCATGACCGACACCGTCAACACCACTGCCGAGCAGACCAAGAACTTCGCTCAGGACGCCCAGAACCGCGCCACTGCGATGTTCGCCGACGTCAACACCCGCGCCAAGGCGGCGATGGAGCGTTCGACCAAGCTGTTCGAAGAGCTGAACGAGTTCAACAAGGGCAACATTGAAGCGCTTGTGGAGTCGTCGAAGGTCGCTGCCAAGGCTGCCGAGCAGCTGGGCCAGCAGGCCGCCGAGACCGCCCGCAAGAACTTCGAGCAGGCCACTGCCGCTCTGAAGGGCTTCGCGTCGGCCAAGACTCCGACCGAATTCTTCCAGCTGCAGAGCGACTTCGCGCGTTCGGCGTTCGACCAGCTGATCGCCGAGACGTCGCGCAACAGCGAGACCGCGCTGAAGCTCGCCGGCGACATCTTCCAGCCGATCTCGAATCGCTTCGCGGTCGCGGCCGAGAAGATGAAGCAGGCCGCCTAAGCGGGACCTATTCAGAGCCGGCATCCCTTCCCCGCCGGCTCTGAGCGACGGCCGCCCCCGTTGGGGCGGCCGTTTTCGTTTGGGCCCTTGCCCGGCAGGCGCGCGTTGCCATATCTTCATGGCTGCGTGAGACGGATTCCCTTATGACCGAACGACCGACGCTGATGGCAGGCGAAGGCCGCGACGAGGATGCCGGCACGGGCGTGGGCGTCGCCACCCGCACGCGCGCCAAGTCCAAAAAGCCGTCGCTGTACAAAGTATTGATGCTCAACGACGATTACACGCCGATGGAGTTCGTCGTGCTCGTCCTGCAGCGCTTTTTCCGGATGAGCATCGAGGATGCGACGCGCGTGATGCTCCACGTCCACCAGAAGGGCGTCGGTGTGTGTGGCATCTTCTCTTACGAAGTTGCGGAGTCCAAGGTTAGCCAGGTGATCGACTTCGCCCGCCAGAACCAGCACCCGCTTCAGTGCACGCTGGAAAAGGCGTGAGCCGCGAAGGCGGCGCGCGCCCCGGCGAAGGCCGGGGCCCAGACGCGAGCTGAAGCTGGACCCCGGCCTTCGCCGGGGAACGGCTTGCTTCAGTTCGACGACTCGCTAATCCCCGCCCATGGACCGCATCATCATTCGCGGCGGGCGCCCGCTCGAGGGCCGCTTGCCGATTTCAGGCGCGAAGAACTCCGCTCTTACCCTCCTTCCCTGCGCGCTGCTGACCGATGAGCCTCTGACCATCCGTAATCTGCCGCGGCTGGCAGACGTGGACAGCTTTGGCCACCTGCTCAACCAGCTCGGCGTTTCGACCACGGTGGAGGGCACCAAGCCCGAGGAATTCGGCCGCGTCATGACGATGCGCGCGACCGGCCTCACCGCAACCATGGCGCCCTATGACATCGTCAGGAAGATGCGCGCGTCCATCCTGGTGCTCGGCCCCATCCTCGCCCGCGCTGGGGAAGCGACCGTGTCGCTGCCCGGCGGCTGTGCGATCGGCAACCGCCCCATCGACCTGCACCTGAAGGCGCTGGAGGCAATGGGCGCCCGGCTGGAGATGAGCGCCGGCTATGTCCGCGCCGTAGCACCTGGCGGGCGGCTGCCTGGCGGCAATGTCCGCTTCCCGATCGTGTCGGTCGGCGCGACCGAGAACGCGCTGATGGCGGCCGCCACCGCCAAGGGCCGTACCGTCATCGAGAATGCCGCGCGCGAGCCGGAGATCGTCGATCTGTGCCGCTGCCTCCAGCGCATGGGCGCGAAGATCGACGGCATCGGCACCTCGACGCTGACCATCGATGGCGTCAAGGAACTGCACGGCGCGACCTATGCCGTCATGCCCGACCGGATCGAGGCGGGCAGCTATGCCTGTGCGGTCGGCATCACCGGCGGCCGCCTAGAGCTGGCCGGCGCCCGCGCCGACGAGATGGCGGCGACGATAGCCGGCCTGCGCGCCGCCGGCGTCGAGGTCGAGGAGACGGAAGACGGGCTGATCGTCAGCTCCACCGGCGAACTCAAGCCGTTAACGCTCTCGACCGAGCCCTATCCGGGCTTTGCGACGGACATGCAGGCGCAGTTCATGGCGATGCTGACGCTGGCCAAGGGCGCGAGCGAGCTGACCGAAACCATTTTCGAAAACCGCTACATGCATGTGCCCGAGCTCGCACGCATGGGCGCCGACATTCGCGTCAACGGTCGCACAGCTGTCGTCCACGGCGTTGAAGAGCTGAACGGGGCGCCGGTGATGGCGACCGATCTGCGCGCCTCCATGAGCCTGATCATCGCCGGCCTGGCCGCCAAAGGCGAAACTCAGGTCAACCGCGTCTATCACCTCGATCGCGGCTATGAGCGGCTGGAGGAGAAGCTCTCCGCCGTCGGCGCGGACATCGAACGCGACAGCGCCGGGTGATGAACTGATCGTCCGAGAAGGGTGGAAAACGGACGAAGGCTTGCGCTACAAACCGACCATTTCGTTCACAAAAGCCGTGACTTTGGCTGCCGCAGTTGTGGTGCTTTTTGGCATTGGGACAAGCTGGGCCTTAGCGGGTAACAAGAAGCTCGCGCCAAAGCGGCTCATCATGGACCTACATTTTGTTCCGCCCACCACCTGCGAAGTGACCGTAATGGGCGAGACGTTCAGCCTGCCACTCGACGAAGAACGCATGGTTCTCGCTCTTCGGAAACTTCGGCGAGAGTGGAAGTCGGCCCGGGCCTTAGGCAACGTCGAGACACCATATCGGTGCGTTGGATTTGCGATCTACATCGCTCAGAGAGCCGGATTCAGGAAGGTGGACTTCATCACTGATCGACCCGCGCCTCCTGCCGAGCAAGTCCGCTAAGGGTCGGTAGCTGTAATCGCTCGACACCAGAGACACGCCCTAAAGCCACACCTCGACCGCATGGATCAGCAGGCCAACCAGGCCGCCCACAAGGGTGCCGTTTACCCGGATATATTGAAGGTCGCGGCCGACGGCGTCTTCCAGCCGGCGGGTGATCGTGCGGGTGTCCCAGCTACGCACCGTCTCGCTGACCAGCTTGACGATGCTTTCGCCATAGCGCGCCGAAAAGCCGACGGCGGAGCGGCGGGCAAAGCGGTTGATGGTTATGCGCAGCCGTTCGTCATGCTGCAACGTTTCGCCCAGCTGGCGCAGCGTCTCCCCGAATTTACCCCCTAGGGCGGAGCGCGGATCGCGGGCGGCCCGAAGCAGGGCGGCGCGGCCCTGTTCCCAGAGCCCGTCTAGCCAGCGGCGCATCGCTTCATTTTCGAGCAACTCGTCGCGCCACTGCGCCACTCGCTGCTGCATCACCGGATCGAATTGCAGATCCTCGGCCAGGCGGGCGAGCCCATCCTCGGCCTTCATCCGCACCGGGTGGCCAGGATCGACGGACATGTCGTCGAGCAGGCGCAGCAGCCCATCGATGATCTTGTCTGCCAGCGTCTCGTCGAGGCCGGTCCAGCGCAGGATCGAACCGGCGCGGTCATGCACCATCTGCCGGATCAGATGCTCGTTGCCTTCGAGAGTACGCGCGCCCCAGCGGATCATGCCTTCGAGCAAAGGCAGATGCCGGTCCTTCGCGATCGCGGCCTGCAGCGCCTGGCCGAGCATCGGCGCGATGTCGAGATTGCGCAGCCGTCCGTCGATCACGCCCTTGATCATCCCGCCCAGCCGTTCCTGGTCGAGCGCTTCCATCACATCGGCGACAAGCCGAGAGGCAGTCTCCCGCGTGCGCCCTTGCGTCTCGGACGGATTGGCAAGGAAGCGCCCCGCGGCGCCAGCGACGTCCACCCGCCGCATGCGCCGCGCGACCACGCCGGGAATGAGGAAGTTGTCCTTCAGGAACACGGCAAGTGTGTCCCCGATCCTATCCTTGTTGCGCGGAATGATTGCCGTGTGCGGGATAGGTAGCCCGAGAGGATGGCGGAACAGCGCCGTCACCGCAAACCAATCGGCCAAGCCACCGACCATCGCCGCCTCGGCAAAGGCGCGGACGAAGCCCCAAGCGGGGTGTACGGGCTCGAGATGACGGGCGAGGAGGAACAGGCCCGCCATCACGACCAGCATGCCGGTCGCGACGATCCGCATCTGGCGCGCGCCCTGGCCGTTGCGGATCGTGAGTGCGGGCATCGCCGTCATCGCCCCTTCCAAAGCGCGGCGCGGCCCAAGGTTCAAGCCTTCACCCCGATGAAGGGGCGCGCCCGTAACCTACTCCGCCGGCTGCGGCGCGGGGCGATCCACGTCGTCGCCGGGTTTGAACGTGAGCAGGCGGCTGAGCTTGGGCGCGAGCCACCGCTCGAAACTGTCGGCGAGGCTGAATGCCGCCGGCACGATGACCAGCGTCAGCAACGTCGACAGGATCAGGCCGCCGATCACCGTGATTCCCATTGGCTGGCGCCACGCGCCGTCGCCCGACAGCGACAATGCGGTCGGCACCATGCCGGCGACCATGGCGACCGTCGTCATTACGATCGGCTGCGCACGCTTCAGGCCCGCGTCGATGATCGCCTCGGCCTTCGGTACGCCCTTGCCCATCTCTTCGATCGCAAAGTCGATCAGCAGGATCGAGTTCTTGGCGACGATGCCCAAGAGCATCAGCAGTCCGATAAAGACCGGCATCGAGATCGGCATGCCCGCCAGGTGCAGCGCCACCGCGCCGCCTAGGGGCGCCAGCAGCAGCGACCCCATGTTCACGAATGGCGGCATCACGCGTTTGTAGAGCAGCACCAACACCGCGAAAACGAGCAGCACGCCGGACACGACGGCAATGGCGAAGTTGACCAGCATCTCTTGCTGGAACTTGCTGTCGCCGGCGGTGATCTTCTGGACGCCCTCGACCTTGCCGTCGAGGATGGCCTTCATCGTCGGCAATGCATTCAGCTTCTTCATCGCGTCGCTGGTGACGATGCCGGGCGCCAGGTCGGCGCCGACGACCACGCGGCGGATCTGGTTGTAGCGCCGGATCGTGGTGGGCCCTGCCCCGAACTTGACGTCGGCGACGACCTTCAGCGGCACCGAGCCGCCATTCGTCGTCGGCACCGGGAGGTTCTCGATGGTCGACAGATCGCGGCGTGAGTCTTCGTCCAACGCCACGCGGATCGGGATCTGCCGGTCCGAGAGCGAGAATTTGGCGCTGTTCTGGTCGATATCACCCAGCGTTGCGATGCGGATAGTCTGGCTGAGTGCCTGCGTCGTCACCCCCATGTCCGCCGCCAGGTTCATGCGCGGCGTGATGATGATCTCCGGCCGCTTCAGGTCGCCGGCGAGGCGTGGCGCGCGCAGCTCGGGCACGCCTGACATCTCGCGAACAAGCTGATTTGCTATCGCGTCCAGCTTAACCGGATCGTCGCTGCCGAGCATGACGATGATGTCGCGGCCGAAACCACCGCCGGACTGGGACTGAAAGTTCACTCGCGCGTCGGAGATATTCTGGAACTTGGGCGCGGTCTGCCGCTCCCAATCCACGCTGGAGATCGGCCGGTCCTTTCTGAGAGTCAGGTAGATGTTCGCCTGAGTGGGATTGATGTCCGCAAAGGCCGCATCGACCTGCTTCGTGTCGGAAGCGAGAAGCTCCGCGACCTGCCGCGTGACCCGGGTGGTCGTCTCCAGCGTGCTGCCGGGCACCATTTCGATCTGCACCTGGCTGTAATCCTGGTCGATCGTCGGCTGGAACGTCATGGGCAGCGTGGCAAAGGCCAGAATGGTCGCCGCGAATGCGCCGCCGCCGCCGATCAGGACGGTCTTCCAGCGGTGCTTGATCGACCAGGTGAGGATCGACACATATTTGTGGATCCACCAGCTTTGGCCATGGCTCTGCTCGCCATGCGCCTTGAGGAAATAGGCCGCGATCATGGGTGTGATCAGGCGCGCCACCGCAAGGCTGAGCAGCACGGCCGCGACCACGGTCAAGCCGAACTGCTTGAAGAACTGACCCGAGACGCCCGGCATCAGACCGACCGGCAGGAACACCGCAACGATCGACATGGTCGTCGCCAGCACCGCCAAACCGATCTCGTCGGCAGCGTCGATGGACGCCTGATAGGCAGATTTCCCCATCCGCATGTGGCGAACGATATTCTCGATCTCCACGATCGCATCGTCGACGAGCACGCCCGACACCAGGCTCAACGCCAGCAAAGTCAGGAAGTTGAGCGTGAAGCCCATCATGTCCATGAACCAGAAGGTCGGGATCGCGGACAGCGGGATCGCCAGAGCCGAGATGATGGTCGCGCGCCAGTCGCGCAGGAACAGGAACACGATGACGACCGCTAGCACGGCGCCTTCAACCATCGTGTGTATCGAGCTCTTATACTGGTTCTTGGCGTATTCGACGCTCGTATAGAGCTGCTTGAACTTGACCTTGGGGTTCTGCTCCTCGAGCTTCTTCAGGACCTTCAACGCCTCATCATAGACGGTCACGTCGGAGGCGCCCTTGGCCCTGGTCATCCCGAAACTGGTGACCTGACGGCCGTTCATCATCGAGATGTTGCGTTGTTCGGCATACATATCGCGCACGTCGGCGACGTCGGCGAGCTTCACCGTACGGCCGTTACCGACCGAGATGTTGGTCTGGCCCAGTTCATAGGCGCTGCGGGCATTGCCAAGCACGCGCACCGACTGTTCGGAGCCGGCAATCTCCGCCCGTCCGCCGGCAGCGTTCAGGTTGATCTGGCGCAGCGCCTGATTGACCTGGACAGCCGTCAGCCCCTGCGACTGCAGCTTGGCCGGATCGAGGATGACCCTGATCTCGCGGCTGACGCCGCCGCCCCGCTGCACCGAGGCCATGCCCTGAATCGCGAGCAACTGCTTGGCGACAGTGTTGTCGACATACCAGCTGAGTTGCTCCAGCGTCATGTCGGTCGCTTCGACGCCGAAATAGGCAAGCGGGCCGTTCTCACCCGCCTCCATGCGCGTTACCTGCGGCTCCAGAATGCCGTCGGGCAGCTGGCTGCGGATCTGATCGACCGCGTTGCGCACATCGTTGACCGCGCGGTCGACTGGCGTGCCGATGTTGAACTGGACGATGGTGAAGCTGGTGCCTTCATCGGCGCGTGAGGAGATATCCTCGACGCCGCTGATGCTGCGCACCGCCGCCTCGATCCGCTGCGTGACCTGCGTTTCCAGCTCAGTCGGCGCGGCACCCGGCTGAGTGACGGTGACCGTCACGCCGGGGAAGGACACGTCCGGGAAGTTGTTTACGTCCATGCGCAGGAAGCTGATCAGGCCCGCCAGCGACAGTGCGATGAACAGAACGATGGGCGGAACCGGGTTGCGGATCGCCCAAGCCGAGATGTTGCGGAAGCTCATGGCCTGTCCTTAGCGGGGGGCGGCGGCGCGGCTGGGGCGAACGGCCTGACCCGGCGTCAGGAAGGCGCCCGCGGTCAGCACCACCTGCTCATTACCCTGCAGCCCATCCAGAATGACGACGCCAGCGTCCGTCACTTGGCCCGTCTTCACAACCCGGCGCTGCGCCTTGTTGTCCGGGCCGACCACATAGACATAGTTGCCGCGATCATCGCTCTGCACGGCTGATTCCGGCAGCACCGGCGCATCGACCTGGCCCGTCACGATCTGGGCCTGGGCAAAACCGCCCGGCCGCAGCGCTGGATCATAGGCAAGCGCGACGCGGACAATGCCCTGGCGCGTCTGCGGATCGATGACCGGCGCGACTTGCCAGACCTGACCGGCAAAGGTCCGCGTCGAGCCGACTGGCACCACGCTCGCCTGCGAACCGAGCCGCACCGTCGCAAGATCGGCCTCGGCCAGCTCGGCGCGCATTTCCATCTGTCCGCCCATGGCGATCCGGAACAAGGTCCCGCTTGCGCCGCCGATCACCTGCCCGGGCTCGACCGAGCGGGTCAGCACAAGGCCAGCGGCCGGAGCCCGAATGTCCAGCCGCGCATTGCGGTTCAGAGACTCGCGATACTGCGCCTCGGCGACGCGGACCTGCGCCAGCGTTTGGTCGCGGGTGGCGATGCGCCGGTCAACATCGGCCTTGGAGATAAAGCCGCGGCTCACCAGCTGCTGGGCGCGCGCCAGTTCCTGCTCGGCCAGCCGCGCATTGGCGCGCGCGACGCCGATCTGCGCCTGAAGCGATGCTGCCTGCTGCGATTGCACCGAGCGCTCGACAACCGCCAGCACCTGGCCGGCGCCGACCCAGGTACCAGGCTCGACCAGCACGCGCGTGACCATGCCGCCCTCGCCGACCACGCCGACCGGCATTTCGCGACGAGCAGCCAGCGACCCGGTCGCGGATACGGTGCGGGCGACGGGCTGCCGCCCGGGCACGACCACCGTCACCTGCGGCGCATTGGCTGCGGCCTTGGCTGCCGCGTCCCCGGCACCCGGCGCCGGCTCGCCGCCGCGGAACATGAAGAAAGCAGCCAAGAGGGCCGCCACCAGAACCAGCGCACCGATGAGCAGTGCGCGGCGGCGGCCGGCATTGGCGTCCGTTCCCGCGGTATACGCCGACTCCTCGGGTCGGATGCTGGTCTCATAGTTCATATTCACGTGCCTTCCGCCCCGGCGCTTCTGAGTTCGGAGCTGTGTTACATAAATAACTCACCCGCCTCAAGGGCGGAAATGCGCAATTTCGCTTGCGTTCGGCGCTCCGGGCGATGACCTTTCGGCACGCGCCGTTACTCTGGCGCATGTAGTCACGAGGGTCGGCTGTGGAAAGGAACCTCTTCCTCTGGATCCTGGCGGGCCTGGTGATCGGCGCCGCCGCCAAGCTGCTCCTTCCAGGCCGCGAACCGGGCGGCTTCGTGCTCGCCCTGCTGCTCGGAATCGCCGGAGCTCTCGCCGGCGGCTTCCTGCTGCTGGCGCTCGGCGGGCCCGGCCAGCCGCTCGTGCAAAGCCTCGCCGCGTCGGCAGCGGGTGCGGTGCTTGCTTTGCTGCTCTACCGCATCGTCATCCACGCGCGCAGCCGTTAAGCCTGGAGCCAGCGGCCCGGCACCAGAACGCAGCCGCAACAATCAGCGGAGGCATTATCATGAAGCATATTCTGGCCGCGGGGCTTATCTCGGCCTCGGCGCCGCTCCTGGCGCAAACTCAGGCCCTGCCGGTGCAGACGATCGCGGGCACCCTGCTCGAGGTCAGCGCACAGGGCGAGACGCGGCGCACGCCCGACATTGCGACGATCAGCGCCGGTGTCGTCACCCAGGCCGCCGATGCCGCGAGCGCGATGCGCGAAAACGCCGCGCGCATGGACCGGGTGATCGCGGCGCTGAAGCGCGCCGGCATCGCCGACCGTGACATCCGCACGGCCAACATCTCGTTGTCTCCGCAATATCGCTATGCGAATAACGAGCCGCCGGTCATCACCGGCTACCAGGCTTCCAACAGCGTCACCGTGCGCTTCAGGGATATCGCCAGGTCCGGTGCCGTGCTGGACGCGCTGGTCGCCACCGGCGCCAACCAGATCAACGGACCCGAACTCGGCCTGGACAATCCTGCGGCGGCGCTCGACGAAGCGAGGGCGGATGCCATCGCCAAGGCGCGCGCGCGTGCCGAACTCTACGCCCGTGCCGCGGGGTTGAGGGTCAAGCGCATCCTTTCAATCAGCGAATCCGCCTTCGAGATGCCGCGGCCCATGCCGGTCATGCTCCGCACCATGGACGTGTCGGAAGCGGCGCCCGCGTCCAAGATTCTGCCGGGCGAACAGGCACTGAACGTCAACCTGTCGGTCCGCTTCGAACTGGAGTGAGCACAAAAGAAGGGCCGGGCGATCAGGCCCGGCCCCAACTACCTGCGTGACGAAGTCTGAGGCTTAGCGCACGCTACCGCGACGGAAGAGGTTCACGATCGCGAGCAGGATCACCGCGCCAAGCAGCGAAACCAGGAACGAATAAAGATTCAGGCCATCGTTGTTGATGTTGCCGCCCGAAAAGATCAGGCCGCCGATGAAAGCGCCGACAATACCGACGATGATGTTGAGCAGGATACCCTGCTGAGCGTCAGTCCGCATGATGATGCTGGCGAGCCAGCCGATAATGCCGCCGACGACGAGCCAAACAATAAGTCCCATCCTAACCTCCTGTTCGAACCTTCAACCCTTAGTCCTGATCTTCGGTGTTGAACCGTGGCACTAGACGCATGACGGGCCGCAACGGTTCCGCAACGTTATTGCAGAGCGTTGCCGTCGTGCCGGTGTCATGCGATAGGAACGGGTTCAAAAGGAGAGAACTCGATGGCGACTGCGGTGCTGCGCAATTCCCGGATGAGTGAGGCTGAGTGGGCCGCCCGGCAGGAGCTCGCGGCCTGCTACCGGGTGTTCGCGATGCTCGGCTGGGACGAGCTGATCTACAATCACATCTCGCTGAAGGTACCGGATGAGCAGGACGCCTTCCTGATCAATCCGTTCGGGCTCCACTTCAGCGAAGTGAAGGCATCGAATCTCGTCAAGATAGACATCGACGGCAATAAGCTCGACGACAACCCCTATCCGGTGAACCTTGCCGGCTTCGTCCAGCACAGCGTCTTTCACCGCAACCTGCCGGACGCCCATTGCATCGCCCACACCCATACGACGGCGGGCATGGCGGTCAGTTCGCTGGAAGGCGGGCTGCAGCCGGTCAATTTCTATGCCGCCAACTGGGTCGGCCAGGTTGCCTATCACGATTTCGAGGGTGTGACCGTCCGCTCGGAGGAAGGCGCCCGGTTGATCGAGCATCTCGGCGATAAGCGCGCGATGTTGCTGAAGAACCACGGCATATTGGTGATGGGCCGGACCGTGCCCGAGGCCTTCCTGAAGCATTGGTCGCTGCAGCGCGCCTGCGAGATCCAGCTGGTAACCATGCAGGCAGGCACCCCGCTCACTATTCCGGCGGACGTGCTCGCCGTTCATCAGCGCGACATCTCGAAGACGCAGGCACCCGGCGGTCCCGGCCGTGCCGATTTCGACGCGATGGTCCGCCGCGTCGACAAAATCGACCCGAGCTGGCGCGATTAGTTGGACTTTGGCTTCGCTCGTCCCGAGCGGAGCGCGTAACCCGCAGTCGAAGGGCGTCGTTCGGAGCAACGCCCCTCGACTTCGCTCGGGACGAGCGATTAACTCGGCAGCTCGCTGATGACCAAGTTCACCGTCAACAACCAGCCTGTCGAATATCTCCTCGATCCGGAGACGCCCCTGCTCTGGGCGCTTCGCGACGCGTCGAACCTGACCGGCACCAAATATGGCTGCGGCACCGGCGAGTGCGGCGCTTGCATCGTGGACATCGACGGCGCGGCGGTGGCCAGCTGCCGTGTTTCCATCGCAGCGTGCGAGGGCCGGTTCGTGACCACCATCGAAGGCCTGTCGCGGGACCGCAGCCACCCGGTCCAGCAGGCATTCGCCGCCCTGAACGTATCACAATGCGGTTATTGCATTCCGGGCATGATCATGGCCGCCTCCGTGCTGCTGAAGCGCGTACCGGCGCCGGCAGACGCCGACATGGATGCGGCGATCACCAACATTTGCCGCTGCGGCATTTACCCCCGCCTGCGCGAAGCGATCCGGCGCGCGGGGCGAGCATCACGAGGGGAGCCGATCGGCGTCGTTCCGCTGCCCGGAACCGACCCGAGTGAGGCCGCCCGCCAAGTCCCTGCACTGCAGCCAAAACAATGAATGGCTGTTAATCTGAAGAACGCAAATATTTACGGCAGATAACAGCCCTATTCCGAAGTTGTTCAGCGCTCGAGTCGCATAAGCCTCCCCACATTCATTTGGGGTTGCGCAATGATTCACTTCGACAAGCGTGCGCGTCATGGCGCTCGATGGGACGAGGCGGCAGATGAAGAGCTGCGGCGGCGATTTGCCGAAGGACAACTGCTGCCGGAGGTCGCACGCGCGATGAACCGTTCGCAGGAGGCGGTGCGCACCCGCGCGAATGTGTTGCACATCCCGGTGCGGTCGACGCCTCGGCGGCGTGAGGATGGCGCGGCAGCCTGACTCTTAGGCTGCGGCGGCGTAGACCAAAGGTCCGTCCGCCAGCATGACCTTGTTCCGGCCTTCATTCTTGGCTCGGTAAAGCGCACAGTCGGCATCCTGCAGCGCCGTCGCGACGGTAGCGCTGTCGCCGACCGCAACGCCGATGCTGACGGTGACCCGCGGTAGGTTCGGTTCGCTCTCATGCGCCAAACCGATGCCGATCCGGATGCGCTCAGCCATCGTCCCGGCACGCGTGAGGTCGTAGCCGCGAAGAACAACGACGAACTCTTCGCCACCATGCCGACCCACAATGGCGCCTGGTCCAGCGACACGCGCCACGTGCACGGCGACGTGCCGCAGGATTGCGTCACCGGTGGCATGGCCGTGCTGATCGTTGACGCGCTTGAAATGATCGATGTCGATCAGCAGCAGCGCCAGCGGGAATGGCTCGGCATGGGCGATCGCCGCCCGGTCGAGCGCCTCCACGAAGCCGCGACGATTGGCGAGGCCGGTCAGCGCGTCGGTATGCGCCTGCCGTTCCAGCAGCACATGACGTTCAGCCGCCCGCTCATGCTCGAGCCGAAGCGCGCGGATGCGGCTGGCCACCGGCAGCGACAGGATAAGGCATTCGACCGTGGCCGCGAACATCATCAATCCGTCCGGCAAGGCTGCGTCGCCGATCAGGCCCATGGTTCTTGCCGGATACATGAGCGAGACGGAGATCGGCAGGCTCCAGCCAAGCAGCAGGGGCACGGCCATGACCTGGCGCCGGAACAGCGCGAAGAAGATGATCACCGTGGTCAGCATGATCGCGTGCATCGCGACGGCATTGGCTGCAAGGAACACCGGATAGCCGATCGACGCGGGCGCGAGCACCAGGGCGAAGGCCGCGGTGGCTGAGGCTGCCGAAGCTCCGATCGCCCAGCGTCGCAGCCATAGCGGCGTCACTACACCGAGGAATTCGACAACGAAGGCGATGCCGGTGGCAGTCGCCGCTGCCATGGTGAAGCTGACCAGATTCGAGATGGCGCCGCTGCTGAGTTGGGGCAGCAGGATGTGGACGATGCCGGAATAGCCGAGGCCATAACCGAGCAGCAGCCCGACATGGATGCAGTAGATCAGCTGAAAGCGCCGCCGCATCGCGAAGAACAAGCTGAGGTGGAACAATATGGTGAGGGCCAGCATGCCCACACCCATTCCGTAGATGGCGGCATGATCGCGCTCGATCGGCGCGAAGCTCTTCGCGCGGGCGATGCGAGGCGCGCGCACGTAAGTGACGCCCTCGGCATCGCGGAGACGCAGCACCAGCCGCTCCACTTCTGCTTTTGGCGTGAACAGAATGGATTGGTAATTGCCGGCGGCCCATTCCCGAGCCGGATCATTCGGATCGTAAACCGAATGCTCGGTCTTGCCGTCGCGCCGCACCACCCAGAGATCCACCGCGCTGGAGCGGTGATTGTCGATGGTCAGGCGCCAGGTCTTGGCCGGCTGCAGCCAGAAATCGAACGGATCATAGCTGATCCAGACAGTGCCGACATGATGCCGTGAGGCCGACTTCTCGCACCTTTTCAGGGCGGCGACTGCTTGGTGAAGCGGCATGTTCGCGTCAGCAGCGATTCGGCAGCTTTCGGTGAGCCGTACCGGCGCCTGAGCGGCGGCAGGGACCGTGGCGAACAGCAAGGCGGCGAAGGCGACGAGCCCAAGCCACACTCCCGCGACAATCCTGGAAACGACGCGCCCGCTCACGTGCGAACGCTTAGGCCGATAGGTGCTGAAGGAAGGTTAATCCTCGCACATGCGGGTTGTGGATATCGGGGTTAGTGTCCCTCGAAATGCATCAGGGTGTGCGGCTCCACCCCCGCCTCCCGAAGGAGCTTCGCGCCGCCAAGTTCCGGCAGATCGATGACGAAGAGCGCACCCCGCACTTCGGCGCCCGCCTGCCGGAGCAGTCCGACCGTCGCCAGCGCCGTCCCTCCGGTCGCGATCAGATCGTCGACGAGCAGCACGCGGTGCCCGGGCACACAAGCGCCTTCATGAATCTCAAGCCGGTCGGTGCCATATTCGAGCGCATAGTCGATGCCGATCCGGGGCCCGGGCAGCTTGCCGGGCTTGCGCACCGGCAGCAGCCCGGCGCCGAGCGCACGTGCGACCGGCGCCGAGAAAATGAAGCCTCGCGCCTCAATGCCGGCGATCAGGTCGGCGCCGTAAGGGCGGGCGAGCTCGACCAGCTGATCGACAGCTGAGGCGAATCCGGGCCCGTCGATCAAGAGAGTCGTTATGTCGCGGAATTGGATCCCGGCTTTTGGAAAATCGGGGATCGTGCGAACGAGCGATTTCAGGTCCATGCCAACTTCATCCGTTCGCTTCGAGCGAAGTCGAGAAGCGCGTATCTCGACTTCGCTCGATACGAACGGAATTGGTGCGCCGGATCATCCCTGCGCCAGCGCGCCCTTCTTGCTCGCCCAGATGTTCCGGTACGACATATAGGCGAGCGCGGTGAAGACGAGCAGGAAGATCAGCACGGCAAAGCCGGTCTGATGACGCCGCTCCATGTTCGGCTCTGCCGTCCAGGTCAGGAACGCCGAAACGTCCTTCGCCATCTGGTCCACGGTCGCCTTGGTGCCATCGGCATAGGTCACCTGGCCGTCGCTGATCAGCGGCGGCGGCATGGCGATGTTCAAGTTCGGGAAATAGGGGTTGAAGTAGAGCCCCGTGCCCGGACGGTTCGCCGCTGGAAGCGTCTCGCCCTTTTCGTTCTTGTAGGTGTCGGCGTTCCGGTAACCGGTCAGCAGCGAGTAGGTATAGTCGGTGCCCTCGTGCCGCGCCTTGGTGATCAGCGACAGGTCGGGCGGCAGCGCATTGTTGTTGGCCGCACGCGCGGCGACTTCGTTCGGATAGGGCGACGGGAAGCGATCCGACGGCAGGTTCTTTCGCGTCGTGGCTTCACCGGTGTCCGGGTTCACGGCCGGGGTCTGCACCGCCCACTGGTCGGCGATCGCCTTCACTTCCGCTTCGCTATAGCCAAGGTCGGCGAGGTTGCGGAACGCGACATACTTGAGCGAGTGGCAACCGGCGCAGACCTCCTTATAGACTTGGAAGCCGCGCTGCAGCTGCTGCCGGTCGAAGGTGGTGAACGGGCTGCGCCCCTTTATGTGCGCGTCTTTGGGATGAAGGTGGAAAGCATGTTCCACCGTCTCGGGCTTGCCCTCGCGGATGAAGCCGGCGGCGCCGGTGATGAACGACACCAGCAGCACCAGGCAGAAGCCCAGGCCGACGAGGAATGCGATCAAACGAGCCATTGATGGACTTCCTTATTCGGCCGGCTGCGCATTGCCGAAGGTGCCGCCCGCGCCCAGAGGCGCCGACTCACGGGCTTCGCCGTGCAGCACCGACTCGCTGATCGAGTTCGGCAGCGGCAGCGGCTTCTCGATCGCGGACACGATCGGCAGGATGATCAGGAAATGCGCGAAATAGTAGAGCGTCGCGAGCTGCGAGATCATGATGTACGGCTCTTCCGCGTGCGCGCCGCCGCAATAGCCGAGCACCAGGATGTCCAGGATCAGGATCCAGAAGAACGGCTTGTAGAGCGGCCGGTAGTTGGTCGAGCGCACGGGCGACCGGTCGATCCAGGTCAGGAAGAATAGGAGGATGATCGACCCGAACATGGCGATCACGCCCCACAATTTCGCCGGCAGGATGAAGTCCACGGTGAAGGCGCGCAGGATCGCGTAGAAGGGCCAGAAATACCATTCGGGCACGATCAGCGCAGGCGTCGAGAGCGGGTTCGCTTCGATATAATTGTCCGGATGGCCGAGATAGTTCGGCGCGAAGAACACCATGAAGCAGAACAGGAGCAGGAACACGCCGACGCCGAACCCGTCCTTGGCGGTGTAATAAGGGTGGAACGGCACCGTGTCGGACGCCTGCTTCACCTCGACGCCGGTCGGGTTGGACGAGCCCGGAATGTGCAGCGCCCAGATCTTCAGAATCACCACGCCGGCGATCACGAAGGGCAGCAGATAATGGAGCGAGAAGAAGCGATTGAGCGACGGGTTGTCCGGTGCATAGCCGCCGAGCAGCCACACCTGGATCGGCTCGCCCACGAACGGGATCGCGCCGAACAGGCCGGTGATCACCTTGGCGCCCCAGAAGCTCATCTGCCCCCATGGAAGCACATAACCCATGAAGGCGGTCGCCATCATCAGCAGGAAGATAACGAGGCCCAGAAGCCACACCATCTCGCGTGGCGCCTTGTAAGAACCGTAATAGAGGTTCCGGAAGATGTGCAGATAGACGACGATGAAGAAGAAGCTGGCGCCGTTCGCGTGCATGTAGCGCAGCATCCAGCCGCTGTTCACGTCGCGCATGATGCGCTCGATCGACTGGAAGGCGGTCGCGCCATCGGTCGAATAGTGCATCGCCAGCACGATGCCGGTGACGATCTGCAGCACGAGCGCCAGGCCCGACAGCACGCCGAAGTTCCAGAAGTAGTTCAAGTTGCGCGGGACGGGATAGCCGCCGCCGATCGCGTTATAGACGAGCCGCGGCAAGGGCAGCCGCTCGTCCAGATACTTCATGAACGGGTGCTTCGGCTGGTAATGATTGGCCCAGGGAAAGCTCATGCGGCCGCTCCCACTTCAATGACGGTGTCGGACCGGAACACATAGTCCGGAACCACGAGATTGGTCGGCGCCGGACCTTTGCGAATGCGGCCGGCGGTGTCGTAATGCGAGCCGTGGCAGGGGCAGAAATAGCCGCCAAACTCACCCTTGCTCTCGCCTTCGGCGGCGCCCAGCGGCACGCAGCCGAGATGGGTGCACACGCCCATGGTGACCAGCCATTGCGGCTTGCCTTCCTTGGTCCGCTCGGTCAGCGACTGAGGGTCGCGGAGCTCACCCGCCGGTACGGCATTGGCGGCAGCCACTTCCTGGGGCGTCAGGTGACGCACGAACAAAGGCTGCTTGCGGAAGATCGTCTTGATCGACTGGCCCGGTTGCACCTGGCTCAGATCGACCTCGGTGGTTGCCAGCGCCAGCGTGTCGGCGGCCGGGTTCATCTGGTTGATCAGCGGCAGGACCACGGTCGCCGCGCCGACGCCCGCGAAACTGACGGCAGCGATATTGATGAAGTCACGACGGCGATGGCCTTGTTCTTCGGCCAGCGCTTCTTCGCGGTGCTGATGCTCGACTGTGGCCATCATCTGCCTTTGCGAAAACCCTTTGAGGCCGCGAGCCGGGCGGGACCGGATGGACCCTGCGCACATACTCGCGCGGCCGCATCCGGACGGGTCCGGCACGGCTGGCGCGCTGATAGCGCCGATTGCGGCGGTTGCAAATATTCTGTTTCGGTTCAGGAAGCCGCGCCATGCGCCTCGCCCTGTTCCAGCCCGACATCCCCGGCAATGTCGGCGCCATCCTGCGCAGCTGCGCCTGCCTTGGCGTGCCGCTGGACCTGATCGAACCGCTCGGCTTTCCGTGGGACGACAAGCGCGTCCGCCGGTCGGCAATGGACTATTATGAACGGGTCGAGATCACCCGCTACCCAGGCTGGGAGTCGTTTCGCGCCGCCCGGCCCGGCCGCATCGTGCTGATGACCGCGCATGCGAGCGTGCCGATCACGGCGGCACGGTTCGAAGCCGACGACATCATCGTCATGGGCAGCGAAAGCGGCGGCGCTCCTGCCCATGTGCATGACGAGGCGGCGTTGCGTGTGCGCATCCCCATCGTGCCCGGCTTGCGTTCGCTGAACGTGTCGGTCGCGGCCGGCATCGCGATGCACGAAGCGCTGCGGCAGACCGGCGGCTTGCCTTAGCAGTTCCGCTGTCGCAGAGCGCGTCCATGGCAACCGCAGCATCATCCAGTTACCGCGTCCAGGGCGCCACCGGCGATTGGGAAGTCGTGATCGGCCTTGAAGTCCATGCCCAGATCACCGCGTCCAAGGCCAAGCTCTTTTCCGGTGCCGCGACGGCGTTCGGCGCCGAACCCAATGCGCAGGTGTCGCTGGTCGACGCCGCCATGCCGGGCATGCTGCCGGTGCCGAACCGCGAGTGCATCCGCCAGGCAGTGCGCACGGGCATTGCGCTCGACGCCGTGATCAACCGCTGGTCGCGCTTCGACCGGAAGAACTATTTCTACGCCGACCTGCCGCAGGGCTATCAGATCTCCCAGCTCTACCATCCGCTGGTCGGCGAAGGCACGATCGCCATCGAGCCGGAGGGCGGCGAGCCGAAGACGGTCGGCATCGAGCGCATCCATGTCGAACAGGACGCAGGCAAGCTGATGCACGATCAGCACCCAACCCGCTCCTATGTCGACCTGAACCGCTCGGGCGTCGCGCTGATGGAGATCGTGTCCAAGCCGGACATGCGCTCCCCCGCCGAAGCCGGTGCCTATGTCCGCAAGCTGCGCTCGATCCTGCGCTATGTCGGCAGCTGCGATGGCAATATGGAAGAAGGCTCGATGCGCGCCGACGTGAACGTCAGCGTGCGCCGGCCCGGCGAGCCGTTTGGCACCCGCACCGAGACCAAGAACGTCAACTCGGTCCGCTTCGTCATGCAGGCGATCGAATATGAGGCGAGCCGCCAGGTCGATGTGCTCGAAAGCGGCGGCCGCATTGTTCAGGAGACTCGGCTGTTCGATCCGGACAAGGGCGAGACGCGGTCGATGCGCTCCAAGGAGGATGCGCACGATTACCGCTACTTCCCCGACCCGGACCTGCTGCCGCTGGAGCTGGACGAGGCGTTCCTCGCCGAGTGCAAGGCGAGCCTGCCGGAACTGCCCGATGCCAAGCGCCGCCGCTACGAACAGGAACTGGGGCTCTCCGCCTACAACGCCGCGGTGCTGACGGCCGAGGTCGAGACCACGCGCTGGTTCGAGACCTTGCTGGAAGCCGGCGGCGACAAGGTACCCGCCAAGGCTGCTGCCAACTGGCTGATCTCCGACCTGTTCGGCGCGCTCAACCGGCTGGGCCGGTCGATCGACGACAGCCCCGTCACGCCCAGCCAGGGTGCGGCGCTGCTCGGCCTGGTCGCCGACGGCACGCTGTCCGGCAGCCTCGCCAAGCAGGTGTTCGAGATCATGCTCGAGACCGGCGAAGACCCCGGTGCCATCGTCGAGGCGCGGGGGCTCAAACAGACCAGCGACACCGGCGCGATCGAAGCGGAAATCGCCAAGGTCCTCGCCGCCAATGCCGACAAGGTCGCGCAGTATAAAGCGGGCAAGGAAGCGCTGTTCGGCTTCTTCGTCGGCCAGACGATGAAGGCGATGGCGGGCAAGGCCAACCCGCAGGTGGTCAACGAACTGCTCCGCAAGGCCCTCCAATAGCCGTCACCCCGGCGAAGGCCGGGGCCCAGGAGTCATCTGGAAGTGAGCTGGACCCCGGCCTTCGCCGGGGAACAGCTAGAGCAGCCCCGCCAGCTCCGCCGGCCGCAGCTCCCCCACCTGCTGCTCGATCCGGCATTGTTCCGGCGCCTTGTCCGGCCGCCAGCGCAGGAAGCGGGTGGCGTGGCGGAAGCGGCGGCCGGTGACCTGGTCGTACTTTACTTCCGCGATCAGCTCCCAGCGCAGCGGCTGCCAATCGCCCGAGCGTTCCGTCGACCAGCGGCTCGGCCCGCCGGGCGCGTCGCCGGTGAAGCCCGGCGGTTCGACCAATGCCTCCAGCCGCGCGGTCAGCTCGGCCTTGTCGCCGGGCGGCGGGCAGAAGCCGACATGGTGCAGCTTGCCGTCCTCGCCGAACAGCCCGAGCAGCAGCGAGCCCGCCTCCTTCTTGCCCGAGGCATATCGGAAGCCCCCGACCACGCAGTCCGCGGTGCGGAGCTGCTTCACCTTCAGCATGGCGCGTTCGCCGGGCCGGTAAGGCTCATCCAGCCGCTTGACGATCACGCCGTCCAGCGCGCCGCCGGTTCGCGCGAGCCACGCGTCCGCCTGGGCCCGCTCGACAGTGGTCGGCGACAGCAGCAGCGCCGCATCACCATGCGCCGCATGGAAACGCTCCAAGGTCTGCCGACGGACCGAGAGCGGCTCGGCGGCGAGCATCTCGTCACCAAGCGCCAGCAGGTCGAACAGCATAAATTGTGCGGGCGTGTCGTTCGCCAGCTTGCGGATGCGGCTTTCAGCGGGGTGCAGGCGCAGCTGCAGCGCTTCAAACGACAGGCAGTCACCCACGGGAATAATCAGCTCACCGTCGAGGATGAAGCGCTTTGGCGTCAGCGACTGGAGCATCGCCGCGACCTCAGGAAAGTAGCGGGCCAGCGACTTGCCAGACTTTGAGATCAGCTCAACCTTGCCCCCATCCCGCAAGGCAATGCAGCGAAACCCGTCCCATTTCGGCTCGAACTGCCACCCTTCATCCTCGGGCAGCGCCTCGACCAGCTTCGCTTCCATGGGCGCGATGGCGTCCATGACTCAGCCGCCCGGCTCTGCCCCGAAGCGCTTGGCGCAGGCGTCGAGCACGGCGACGGGCGAGCCCAGCTGCACCACCTTGGCCAGCGCCTTGTCGCGCGCAATCTCACCCTGTTTCTGCGACATGCCGCGGGCGCGGATGGTGGCGCCGAGCTTCGGGTCGAGGTCCCGGCGCATTTGGTCATAAAGGCGGATGCGGTCGATATAATCCGCCTCTGACTGGCGCATTGCCGTGGTGAAGAACTCGGCCAGATCCTGGCAGCCCGCCTCTGCCTCCAGCCGGTCGGATGGCAAGGTGACGTCACCCGCCTTGGTCGCGGGATAAGCCGCTTCGCATTGCGGGATCAGCCGGTCCCATTTGCCCTGCGTGACCTTGTCGCCGAGGCCGGGCATCGCGTTAACCACGCCGGCAGCGCGGGTCTTGTCGAAACTGCCGCCTTCGGCACCGGCAAGCAGCGCATAATGGAGGATGCGGCCCTGCTGCTCCAGCGTCAGCTTTGCCTCGACATTGTTCGACGCCTTCCTCGCCTGGGCGGCCGCGACGACGCCGCAAGTCGCCGCGCGGTCGACAGGGTCGGCCGGCAGCTCGGCTTCGCGGGGGCCACAGGCGGTCAACGCCAAAGGCAGCATCAGCCAGGCGCGCATTTTCATCTCCCATCCGTAACGACGGGGATTACGGATGGGCGGCCTTCGGGTTCCGCTTGCGGCGGCGCGTGAAGAGGAGCGCAGTGCCGGTGATCACGCCGAGCAGCCCCAGCGCCGCCGCGGAAATCAGCAGCGGGTGGCTGGTGTCCTCGCGCTCAATAGGGTCTAGGATGTGTAGGCCCCACATAAAGTCGAATAGGCGCCACTGCCTTGTCCGCAGCGCCAGAATTGCGCCCGTGTCGGCGTCGACATAGAGGCGCGTGCCATCGTCGAAGCGAACGGCCCATGCCGGACGGGGCCGGCGCAGCTCCAGCGGGGGCCGAGCGGCGGGCGTGCGGCCGACCTCCGCAACTTTCGCCGTTGCGAGATAGGCTGCCCGTGCGAGCAGCACGGCCTCGTCGCGCGACACTGGCGGCAAGAGACGGCCGGTGACGAGATCGGCGCGGCGCGCTTCGCCGGTTGTGAAGCTCGCCACCCAAACGGGCCCGCCGGGCCGGCTCTCGACGACCAGCGACTTGAGCGTCCGCCCGCCGGTGTCGGGCCATTGCGCGACACCGGCATAGGCGAGCGGCACCGGCGTCGAGCGGAGATGCTCCCCGCGCACCTCCTCGATCGGCCGCGCGACCATCCAGAGGCCGGAGATCGTCCAGAGGAGGAGCGGCAGGGCGACAATCCAGCCGAGCCAGATGTGGAGGCGGCGGGAGATACGGTGTGTCGGCTTCACCTGATCCCCCTTTCAACGTCATCCCGAACTTGTTCCGGGACAAGGCCTGAGCTCGCAGCCGAGCCGATCGGATCCCGCCTTCCTGGACCCCTATCCCGAAACAAGTTCGGGATGACGGCAAAGGCTAGACGTGAATCGGCTTGCCCGTCACGGCCATCGCCGCTTCCTTCAGCGCTTCCGAATGGGTCGGGTGGGCGTGGCAGGTATAGGCGATGTCTTCGGACGTGGCGCCGAACTCCATCGCCTGCGCGGCCTGGGCGATCATCGTGCCGGCGACCGAGGCGATGCACCAGACGCCGAGCACGCGGTCGGTCTTGGCGTCGGCGATGACCTTTACAAAGCCGTCCGGCTCATGATTGGTCTTGGCGCGGCTGTTGGCGAGCATCGGAAACTTGCCGACCTTCACCTCGCCGCGCTCCTTGGCCAGCTCCTCGGTGAGGCCGACGCCGGCGATCTCCGGGAAGGTGTAAACGACGGACGGAATGACGTCATGATTCACGATGCCCGTCTGGCCGGCGATATTCTCGGCGACGGCAATGCCTTCGTCTTCAGCTTTGTGGGCGAGCATCGGCCCGGGCGCGACGTCGCCGATCGCCCAGATGCCTGGGACGGAAGTGCGGAAGTCGTGATCGATTTCGACCTGGCCGCGATTGTTGGTCTGCAGGCCGGCGGCTTCGAGGTTCAGCCCTTCGGTGTTCGGGCGGCGTCCGATCGAGACCAGCACCGCATCCGCTTCGATCGTCTGCGCCTCGCCGCCCTCAGCGGGCTCGACGGTGAGCGTCGCCTTGCCGCCCTTTACCTCGACCCCGGTGACTTTGGTCGACAGGCGGAACTCGAAACCCTGCTTCTTGAAAATCTTGTTGGCTTCCTTGCGGACCTCGCCGTCGAAGCCGGGCAGGATCTGGTCCAGATATTCGACGCAGGTGACCTTGGCCCCAAGGCGGCGCCATACGCTGCCCAGCTCCAGCCCGATCACGCCGCCGCCGATCACGACCAGATGCTCCGGCACTTTCTCCAGCTCCAGCGCGCCGGTTGAGTCGACCACCACCTTCTGATCAATGGTAACGCCGGGCAGCGGCGTTACCGAAGAGCCGGTCGCGATGACGATGTTCTTGGCGCGGACTTCGCGCTCGCCGACCTTTACCGAGTCCCTGCTCGTGAAAGCCGCATGACCCTTCAGCCACTCGACCTTGTTTTTTCTGAACAGGAACTCGATGCCGCCGGTCAGGCCCTTGACCGCATCCCGCCGCTGCGCGTGCATGGCGTCGAGATCGAGCGAGACATTGTCCATCCGGACGCCGAGCCTGGCCAGCGCCCCGCCCGCGGCCTCCGCGAACAGCTCGGACGCATGCAGCAGCGCCTTGGACGGGATGCAGCCGACATTGAGGCAGGTGCCGCCCAGCGTCTCGCGGCTTTCGGCACACGCGGTCTTGAGCCCCAGCTGTGCCGCCCGGATCGCAGCGACATAGCCACCAGGCCCGGCGCCAATCACGAGGACGTCGTAGTCGTATTGCTGCTCGGACATTCCAAAGCTCCGTCCGCCCTGAGCCTGTCGAAGGGCTGTTCTTCTTTAGCCGCCATTCACGAGAAAAGCAGGGCTTCGACAGGCTCAGCCCGAGCGGGATTTGGTGATGCTAGAGGTCGATGAGAAGCCTTGTCGGATCCTCGATCGCGTTCTTCAGCGCGACGAGGAACGTCACCGCCTCGCGGCCGTCGATCAGGCGGTGATCGTAGCTAAGCGCCAGATACATCATCGGGCGGATCACGATCTGGCCGTTGCGGACCACCGGCCGCTCCTCGATGCGATGGAGGCCGAGCACGGCGCTCTGCGGCGGGTTGATGATCGGGGTCGAGAGCAGCGAGCCGAACACACCGCCGTTCGAGATGGTGAAGGTGCCGCCTTTCATCTCGTCCATCTTCAAGCTGCCGTCCTTGGCGCGCTTGCCGAAATCGGCGATGGTCTTCTCGATCGTCGCCACCGACATATCCTGCGCGTCGCGGACCACCGGCACGACCAGGCCGTTCGGCGCCGAGACCGCTACCGACACGTCGACATAGTCACGATAGACGATCTCATCGCCTTCGATGCTGGCGTTGACCGCGGGCACATCGCGCAGCGCCTGCACGGCCGCCTTCACGAAGAAGCCCATAAAGCCCAAGCGGACCTGGTGCTTCTTCTCGAACAGATCCTTATACTTGCTGCGCGCCTCCATAACGGCCGACATGTCGACGTCGTTGAACGTCGTCAGCATCGCCGCCGTGTTCTGCGCTTCCTTCAGGCGCGACGCGATGGTCTGGCGGAGGCGCGTCATGCGGACGCGCTCCTCACGTCGGCCGCCGGAACTCGGAGCCGCGGCGGGCGCAGGGGCGGGAGCGGGCGCGGCGGGCTTGGACTTGGCCGAATCGATCGCCGCCTGCACGTCTTCCTTGGTCAGCCGGCCGTCCTTGCCGGTACCCTTGATCTGAGTCGGGTCGAGGCCATGCTCCAGCACCAGCCGCCGGACGGAGGGTGACAGGGTCAGGTCTCCAGCAGGCTCGTCCGAGGCGGGGGCGGCCGCAGCGGGAGCGGGAGCCGGCGCCGGGGCGGGAGCCGCAACCGCAGCACCCCCCGCCTCGATCGTGCCGATCACAGCGCCGACCTGCACCGTGTCGCCGACCTGCGCCGCATAAGCGCCCATCGTGCCGGCGACGGGCGATGGCACCTCGACCGACACCTTGTCGGTCTCCAGGCTCGCGACCGGCTCATCGGCGGCAACCGCCTCACCCGGCTTCTTCAGCCATTCGCCGATCGTCGCTTCGGTGATCGACTCGCCGAGCACCGGCACTTTGATTTCGGTAGCCATTCTTCTTTCCTCAGCTCGTCGGGGCTTGCTTCGGGCCCGAGGTCGCGGTGTTGGCGCCGGCGCGGGTGCGGCGGATCTCGCCGCGGACGCTGTGGCCGAGCGCATCGGCGATCAGCGCGCCCTGTTCGGAGGTGTGGCGCTTGGCGAGGCCGGTTGCGGGCGACGCCGACGCGGCCCGGCCCGCATAGCGCGCGCGGGCTGGCCCGACGCCCGCATCCGCCAGGCTCTGTTCGATCCAAGGCTCGACGAAGGTCCAGGCGCCGTTGTTCTTTGGCTCCTCCTGCGCCCAGACCACATCCTCGAGACTGGTCATCCGCTTTAGCCGCACCGTCAGCGGCTCGTTGGGGAAGGGATAAAGCTGCTCGATGCGGACGATTGTGGTGTGCTTGTCGCCAGCTGCGTCGCGCGCCTCCATGAGGTCATAAGCGACTTTGCCAGTGCACAGGACCAGGCGTTTCACCTGGTCATCGGCCGGTGCCGAAGGATCGGAGAGGATGCGGCGGAAATGGCTAGCACCAAGGAAATCCTCCGCCGCGGATACCGCCAATTTGTGCCGCAGCAGCGACTTGGGCGTGAAGATCACGAGCGGCTTGCGGAACGGCCGCAGCATTTGGCGGCGCAGAATGTGGAAGTAGTTGGCTGGCGTCGTGCAGTTGGCGACCTGCATATTGTCCTGGGCGCAAAGCTGCAGATAACGCTCCAGCCGCGCCGAGCTATGCTCCGGCCCCTGCCCTTCATAGCCGTGCGGCAGCAGCATCACGAGCCCGTTGGCGCGCAGCCACTTGGCCTCGCCCGACGAGATGAACTGGTCGATCATAATCTGCGCGCCATTGGCGAAGTCGCCGAACTGCGCTTCCCAGAGCACCAGAGTCTTCGGGTCGGCCAGCGCATAGCCATATTCGAAGCCGAGCACGCCATATTCGGAAAGCGGCGAGTCCAGCACCTCGAAGCGGCCGTGCGGCAAGGTGGTCAGCGGCACATATTTGCTCTCGGTCTGCTGATCGACCCAGACTGCATGGCGGTGGCTGAACGTGCCGCGGCCTGAGTCCTGGCCCGACAGGCGCACGCCATAGCCTTCGGTTACCAGGCTGCCGAAGGCGAGCGCCTCGCCGGTGGCCCAATCGAAGCCCTGGCCTGATTTGAACATGTCGCGCTTGGCGTCGAGGATGCGGGCGAGCGTTTTGTGGACGTTGACGCCATCGGGAACGGTGGTGAGCGTACGCCCAAGGCTGTCGAACAATTTGCGGTCGATGCCGGTCTCGACATTGCGCCGCGCGCTTTCGGCGTCCGCGGGCTTGTTAAGGCCCGACCAGCGTCCGGCAAACCAGTCCGCCTTGTTCGGCAGATAGGACTTGGCGCTTTCGAACTCTTCTTCCAGCTGGGCAGTGAAGCTGGCGGCGCACTCAGCGGCGAAGCCTTCCGCGATGACGCCCTGGCTGGTCAGCTTGCCGGCATAGACGGCGCTGACCGGCGGGTGGTCCTTGATCTTCGCGTACATGAGCGGCTGGGTGAAGCTCGGCTCGTCGCCTTCATTGTGGCCGAAGCGCCGGTAGCACCACATGTCGATCACGATGTCGCGGCCGAAGCGTTGGCGGAACTCGATGGCGATCTTGCAGGCGAAGGTGACCGCTTCGGGATCGTCGCCGTTCACGTGGAAGATCGGCGCCTGTACGCCCTTCGCTACGTCGCTCGGATAGGGCGAGGACCGCGCAAACTGCGGGCTTGTCGTAAAGCCGATCTGGTTGTTGATGATGAAGTGGACGCAGCCGCCGGTATTGTAGCCGCGCACGCCAGAGAAGCCGAGGCACTCCCAGACAATGCCCTGGCCCGCAAAGGCCGCGTCGCCGTGGATCAGCACCGGCAGCACCTGGTCGTGCTTGTCCAGATTGTCGCGCATGACCTGCGTCGCGCGCACCTTGCCCAGCACCACAGGGTCGACCGCTTCGAGGTGCGACGGGTTCGGCACCAGCGACATATGGACGCTGATTCCGTCAAACTCGCGGTCGGTGGAGGTGCCGAGATGGTATTTCACGTCGCCAGAGCCGCCGACGTCCTCCGGATTGGCCGAGCCGCCCGAAAATTCATGGAAGATGACGCGGAAGGGCTTGGCCATCACATTGGCCAGCACGTTCAAGCGACCGCGATGCGCCATGCCATAGACGATCTCGCGCACACCATGCTGGCCGCCATATTTGATCACGGCCTCCAGCGCGGGGATCATTGCCTCACCACCGTCGAGGCCGAAGCGCTTGGTGCCGACATATTTGCGGCCCAAGAACTTCTCGAACTGCTCGCCGCGAATGACGGCCGACAGGATCGCCTTCTTGCCTTCGGGCGTGAACTCGATCGCCTTGTCCTGACCTTCCATCCGGTCCTGAAGGAAGCGGCGTTCCTCGGTGTCGGCGATGTGCATGTACTCGAGGCCGACCGGGCCGCAGTAATTGCGCTGCAGAATGGCGACGATCTCTTTGACCGTCGCCTGTTGCAGGCCAAGCACGCCGCCAAGATAGATGGGCCGGTCGAGATCGGCGCCGGAGAAACCGTGATATTCGGGAGTCAGATCCGCCGGCAGCTCGCGCTGGTGCAAGCCCAGCGGGTCGAGATTGGCGGCGAGATGTCCGCGCACCCGGTAGGTGCGGATCAAGAGCATCGCACGGATCGAGTCGGCGGCGGCCTTGGCGATGGCATCGGGGTCAGCGGGCGCGGCCGGGGACTCCCTGGTCTCGGCCTTGGGCGCGACGGCGCTCTGGGTCGGATCGAGCGCCGCGGTCAGTGCATCGGTGTCGGCCGGCGGCCAGTTGCCGCGCTTCCAGCTCGGGCCTTCGGTGCTCGCCTCCAGCCCCTCGAAGAAGCCGCGCCAGCTCGGCTCGACCGAGCCGGGGTTCGCGACATAGCTGCGGTAAAGCGCCTCGACGAACGAGGGCGACACGCCTTCGATGTCGAACGTACTATTCTCGTATCCCATAACCCTCACCGTTCGTCTCGAGCGAAGTCGAGAGACGTTGGGAGCGCCCCCAGGCCCGTGTCTCGACTTCGCTCGACACGAACGGATGTGGGGTGCGTTCCCGGTTGCGGTTACCCCTTCAACAGCGCCTGCAGCGTCTCGCCGAGTTCCGCCGGCGAGGGCGACACGCGGATGCCCGCAGCTTCCATCGCCGCGATCTTGTCTTCGGCGCCGCCCTTGCCGCCCGAGACGATCGCGCCGGCATGGCCCATGCGGCGGCCCGGAGGTGCGGTGCGACCGGCGATAAAGCCGACCGTCGGCTTCTTTCGCCCGCGTTTCGCCTCGTCGATAAGGAACTGCGCCGCCTGCTCCTCCGCGTCGCCGCCGATTTCGCCAATCATGATGATCGACTTGGTGTCGTCGTCGGTTAGGAACAGCTCCAGCACGTCGATGAAGTTGGTGCCGTTGACCGGATCGCCGCCGATGCCGACCGCGGTGGTCTGGCCCAGGCCCGCGTTCGATGTTTGGAACACCGCTTCATAGGTAAGCGTGCCGGAGCGCGAGACCACGCCGACCGAACCTTTCTTGAAGATGTTGCCCGGCATGATGCCGATCTTGCACTCGTTCGGCGTCAGCACGCCCGGGCAGTTGGGCCCGATCAGCCGCGACTTGGAGCCGGACAAGGCGCGCTTCACCTTAACCATGTCGAGCACCGGAATGCCTTCGGTGATGCACACGATCAGCGGCACCCCCGCGTCGATCGCCTCAAGGATCGAGTCCGCGGCAAAGGGCGGCGGGACGTAGATAACCGACGCATCCGCGCGCGTCGTCTTCACCGCTTCCTCGACCGTGTCGAAGACGGGGAGGCCGATATGCGTCGTGCCGCCCTTGCCCGGCGTGACGCCGCCGACGACCTTGGTGCCGTACGCAATCGCCTGTTCCGAATGGAACGTGCCCTGCGCGCCGGTGAACCCTTGCGTGATCACCTTGGTGTTCGCGTTGACGAGAATGCTCATACTTTGTGTCCGACCCCGATGAAGGCCACCCAAGGGGGCGACGCTTAGGCTTTCAGGCTGTTGTCGATGCCGGCGCAGGCAGTCATCAGTTCCTTCACCGCGTCCACCGATACCTGGAAGTTCTGCTTGGCGCTGTCCGACAGCTCGATCTCGACGATCTTCTCAACGCCGCCTGCGCCGATCACCACCGGCACGCCGACATAAAGGTCATTCTGGCCATATTGGCCCTGCAGGAACGCCGCGCAGGGCAGCAGACGCTTCTGGTCCTTGAGATAGGCCTCGGCCATCTCGATGCCGCTGGTGGCGGGCGCGTAGTAGGCCGAACCCGTCTTCAAGAGCGCGACGATCTCGCCGCCACCGGACCGGGTGCGCTGAACGATGGCGTTGATCCGCTCCTGCGTCGACCAGCCCATCTTGATCAGCGCCGGGATCGGGATGCCGGCGACGGTCGAATATTCGATCACCGGCACCATCGTGTCGCCATGACCGCCGAGCACGAACGCGGTCACGTCCTTCTTCGACACGCCGAATTCTTCGGCAAGAAAGTGGCGGAAGCGCGCCGAGTCCAGCACGCCCGCCATGCCGACGACCTTGTTGTGCGGAAGGCCCGAGAACTCACGCAGCGCCCAGACCATCGCATCGAGCGGGTTGGTGATGCAGATGACGAAGGCGTTCGGGGCATGCGCCTTGATGCCTTCGCCAACCGCCTTCATGACCTTCAGATTGATTCCGAGCAGATCGTCGCGGCTCATGCCCGGCTTGCGCGCGACGCCGGCGGTGACGATGCACACGTCCGCGCCGGCAATGTCGGCATAGTCGTTGGTGCCCTTGAGGTTGCCGTCCTTGCCCTCGACCGGGCCGCACTGGTTCAAGTCCAGCGCCTTGCCCTGCGGTACGCCCTCGACGACATCGAACAGCACCACGTCGCCCAGGTCGCGGGTGAGCGCCAGATGCGCGAGCGTGCCCCCGATATTGCCTGCACCAATAAGAGCAATCTTGTGCCGAGCCATGCGGTCCCTCCCTGAGGTTTGCGAGGGCGCTTAGGCCGGAACGGTTAAGGGTTCAACCGTGCGCTGTGGATTATCTTTGCTACTGCGAATGAGTTGCAAGAAGGTCTGCACTCGTCATCCCGAACCTGTTTCGCAATAAGGCATCCGCAGCTCCTTCAGCTGGACGTGCTCACGAGCATCCGTCGCATCGACACTTGTTCCGAAACAAGTTCTGGATGACGATAACAGCATTACCCCAAAGCCGCGAGCTTCTCTTCCGCCTGGCGGTCCAGCTCGGCGCGAGACTTCTTCTCCGCCGCGGTCTTGAGTTGGCCGCAGGCAGCATCGATGTCGCGGCCCCGCGGGGTGCGGACAGGCGCGGAGATCCCGGCCTCAAAGATGATGTTGGAGAAGGCGCGTATGCGCTCTGGGTCCGAGCACTCGTACGGGGCGCCGGGCCAGGGGTTAAACGGGATCAGGTTCACCTTCGCCGGCAGCTTGTACTTGCGGATCAGGCGGACGAGCTCGCGCGCGTCCTCGTCGCTATCGTTCTTGTCCTTGAGCATCACATATTCGAACGTGATGCGGCGGGCATTGTTGGCGCCGGGATAGTCGGCGCATGCCTGCAGCAGCTCCTCGATGCCATATTTGCGATTGAGCGGTACGATCTCGTCGCGGACGTCCTTGGTGACCGCATGCAGCGACACGGCCAGGTTGACGCCGATCTCCTCGCCTGCCTGCGCCATCTTCGGCACCACGCCGGACGTGGACAAAGTAATGCGGCGCTTCGACAGGGCCAAGCCATCGCCATCCATGACGATCCGCAGCGCGTCGCGGACATTGTCGAAGTTATAAAGCGGCTCGCCCATGCCCATCATGACGATGTTGGTGAGCAGGCGCCCTTCCGGCTGGCTCGGCCATTCGCCCAGCCCGTCGCGGGCGAGCATCACCTGGCCCACGATCTCCCCCGCGCTCAGGTTGCGCACCAGCCGCATCGTACCGGTATGGCAGAAGCGGCAGTTGAGCGTGCAGCCGACCTGCGAGGAGACGCACAAAGTGCCCCGGTCCGCATCGGGGATGAAGACCATTTCATAGTCCTGGCCGTCGTCCGAACGGAGCAGCCATTTGCGGGTGCCGTCGGTCGAGACCTGCGCCTCGATCACCGCGGGCCGGCCGATTACGAAGCGCTCGGCGAGCCAGGGCTGCTGCGCCTTGGCGATGTCCGTCATCAGCGCGAAGTCGGTGACGCCGCGATTGTAGATCCAGTGCCACAGCTGCTTGGCGCGCAGCTTCGCCTGGCGCTCGTCCATTCCGGCGGCGAGCAGCGCCTCCCGGATCTGCGGCTTGGACAGGCCGACCAGATCGACACGGCCATCAGCGCGCGCAGGCGCGGCGCGAGGCACGGGAACGGGATCGATATGGCCGGGAATCTGCATGGCAGGAGTCATCGCGCGCCCATGTAAGGAGAATGCGGCCCTTTTGCGAGCCTCACGCAGGGGCGTGGCCGGCACCCAGATGCACGACGGTCTCCACCCCGCCTTCGATCATCACCATTGATCCCTGCGGCAAACTGGGAGCAATCGGCGCGGACCAGCGCGGCTCGACGTCTATGCCGGTCATCAGACCGCGCAGTACGCGGCTCGACATGCCGTGCATGATGATGAGCTTGTCACCATCTTCGTGCCCATGCTCCTCCAGCCATGAGGTCAGGCGCGCGGCGATTTCGTCATACCATTCGCCCTGCGGCGGCCGCGCCGAGAAGAGCCCGCAGCTGCGATCCACGATCTCGCCCTGTTCCTCGATGATCTCGCGATAGGTGCGGCCGCCCCATATTCCCACGTTGATCTCTGACAGGCGCTGGTCGCGCCGGGCGCGATGCCAATCCGCGCCGATATGCTCGCAGACAATGGCGAGAGTCTGCAGGGCCCGCCCATAAGGCGAGGCCCAAAGATGCGCCGGCCGGGCGCCATCGCCCAGAAAGCGCACCAGCCCCTCGCCCATCGCATCGACCTGGGCGAAGCCGGCGCGGGTAAGCGGCGTGTCCATCGCGTCCCCCTGCATGCGGCCAGCGGCGTTGAACACGGTCTCGCCGTGACGGGCGATGAAGAAGCGGCCGGGGAATTGTGCGAACATTCGCCGCGCTTACCCCCCTTCGTCATTCCCGCGAAAGGCTCTCCTGAGCCTGTCGAAGGACGGGAACCCAGTTCTTTCTTCTTTCGCACCTGCAGCAACGAAGGTAGCTGGGTTCCCGCTTTCGCGGGAATGACGAACCTATGAAACCTCTGAAGATCGCACTGGCCGGGCTCGGCACCGTCGGTGGCGGCGTCATCCGGCTGCTCGACACGAATCGCGAGCTGATCGCGCGCCGCGCCGGGCGGCCGATCGAGGTCGTGGCTATTTCCGCCCGGGATCGGACAAAGGATCGCGGTGTCGACCTCTCCCGCTTCGACTGGGTCGACGACACCGGCGCGTTGGCCGATCACCCCGGCATCGACGTCGTCGTCGAGCTGATCGGCGGCTCCGATGGCCCCGCCCTCGCGCTCGCCCGCAAGAGCATCGCCGCGGACCGCGCCTTCGTCACCGCCAACAAGGCGATGATCGCTCATCACGGGCTGGAGCTCGCCGAGGCGGCGGAAGCAAAGGGTACCGCGCTCAAATATGAGGCGGCCGTCGCGGGCGGCATTCCGGTCATCAAGGGTCTGCGCGAAGGCGCGGCGGCCAATGAGCTGGCGCACGTCTATGGAATCCTCAACGGCACCTGCAATTACATACTGACGACGATGGAAGCGGAAGGCCGCGACTTCTCCGACGTGCTCGCAGAGGCGCAGGCGCTGGGCTATGCCGAGGCGGATCCCAGCTTCGACATCGACGGCATCGACGCGGCACACAAACTCTCGATTCTGGCGAGCCTCGCTTTCGGCACGCGCCTCGACTTCGATGCGGTGCAGGTCACCGGCATTCGCCACGTGCTCGCCGCCGACATCGCCGAGGCGCAGGCGCTCGGCTACAAGGTCCGTCTGCTCGGCCATGCCGAGACGCTGGGCGACGGGCTGTTCCAGCGCGTCCACCCGCATCTGGTGCCGGTCGATCACCCGCTCGCGCATGTCGCGGGCTCACTGAACGCCGTCGTCGCCGAAGGCAATTTCGTCGGCCGCCTATTCTTCCAGGGGCGAGGTGCAGGTGACGGTCCGACCGCAAGCGCAGTCGTCGCGGACCTGATCGATATCGCACGCGGCGAGTTCGGCCCCGCTTTCGCCATGCCCGTGGCCTCGCTGGACGTGCGCGACGCAGCGGATGCAGGCGAGCGGCGCGGGCGCGCCTATCTGCGCTTCACCGTCGAGGACAAGGTAGGCGTGCTGGCCGAGATCGCGGCCGCAATGCGCGATTCGAACGTCTCGATCGAAAGCCTGATTCAGCGCGGTGCGCAGGAAGACGGCTCGGTGCTGGTCGCGATCGTCACGCACGAAAGCCCCGAACGGAACATCACGCAGGCGCTGGAACGCCTGGAAGGTTCCCCCAGCATCCGCGGCAAGCCGATGCTGATGCACATTCTGGATTGAACCCGCTAAGGACGGGCCGTGCACAGCCTGGCCGTCTTCCTGCGCCTCCAAGGCCGTCCCGTCATTCTGGCCGGCGAAGGCGCTGCTGCCGAGGCCAAGCGGCGACTGCTGCAGCGAGCGGGCGCGAACGTCGTGAGCGAGGCATCGGACGCCCGGCTCGCCATCGTGGCGGTGGACGAGCCGGACGAAATCGTCGGGCGGCTGAAGATGCGAGGCATTCTCGTCAACGCCGTCGACCGGCCGGATCTGTGCGATTTCACCTTGCCTGCGATGGTCGACCGCGATCCGGTGCTGATCGCCATCGGCACCGGCGGCGCCTCTGCCGGGCTGGCGAAAGCCCTGCGGCAGCGGCTGGAACGGCTTCTTCCCGCGAGTTTGGGCGACTTGGCGTCGGCCATGCAGCGGGCGCGAGCCGACTTGCGCAAGCGCTGGCCCAACCCTGACGACCGTCGCCACGCTATCGACGCGGCTCTGGACGAAGGGGGTCAACTCGACCCGTTCTCGGGCAGAACCGATGTCGCGAGTTGGCTCGTCGATGCGACGGCGCCTTCGCCCAATCGGCTCGTCATGATCCAGCTTGCCTCGCCCGATGCGGACGATCTGACGCTCAGACAAGCACGGCTGCTCGGTCAGGCAGACCTGGTGTATCACCGTCCCGATGTGCCTTCCGCGATACTCGACCGCGCCCGGGCGGATGCGCAGCGAATTGCGTGCGACCGGACGCCCGACAACCCTGGTTCCGGTCTGGCGCTCGACCTGTCTATGGGGAACGCGTGAAGCAGTTCGCCTATATCGATGACGGTGCCGAAGTGCATTCGGTCACGCCCCAGGAGGCCGCGGCGGCGAATGGCTCGGCGCAGCTGATCTGGATTCACCTCAGCTTGACCGACCCCGCCACCAAGAGCTTCCTGACGGAGCGACTCGGCCTTTCGGACGTGGTGACCAGTGCGCTGACCGCGCTCGAGACTCGGCCCCGCTGCGAGCCGATGGAAGGCGGCGCGCTCGTCAACCTGCGCGGCATGTCGCTGCAGGAAGAGCCCGAATCCGATCCCCTCGTCTCGATCCGCCTGTGGATCGGGCGCGGCTGCATCGTGTCGCTGAGCCGCTACACGCTTAGGGCCATGCCGCCGATGTGCGCGGCGATCAAGGCGCACAAGGTCAGGGACCCCGGCGATTTCGTCGCCATGCTCGCTGACGAGATCACCGATCAGCTCGACCCCGACGTTGCCGAACTGGGCGACCGTCTTGACGATTGCGAGCTCGTCCTGGACGCGCGCCGCGCCTTCACGCTCCGGCGCCGAGTCGCATTGGTCCGCGCGAAGGCGATTTCGTATCGGCGCTTCGTCGCTCCGCAACGTGTTGCGCTGGACAGGCTGTCGCGGCTTGGCGCCGAGTGGCTCGAAGAGGACGACCGCCTGCACCTGAGCGAATCCGCCGATCGCTTCGCGCGCATGACGGAAGAGCTGGAGGCAGTGCGCGAGCGCGCCGCGCTTATGGCGGAGCAGATCACCGACTTGCGGGCCGAGCTGATCGACACAAGGTCGCTGTGGCTTTCCGTCGTGGCGCTGATCTTCCTGCCTCTGACTTTCCTGACCGGCCTGCTCGGCATGAATGTCGCAGGCATTCCCTTTGCGGAGGAGCCCTGGGCATTCTGGGGGGTCGTCGGGGTCTGCTTCGTGCTCGGCACGGCGGTGATGGTCTATTTCGTGCGGTCCCGCTTCCTGCGCTGACTCAGCCGATGAACGCTTCCACGGCGGAGAAAGCTTCATCGTCGGTCATCTGGACGGGCGGGTGTTTGCAGAACCAGGCAGAAGCGGGGAGGATGGCGCCGGCCATGCCGCGGTCGCGGGCGAGTTTGGCGCAGCGGATCATGTCGATGGCGACGCCGGCCGAGTTGGGGCTGTCCTCGACCGACAGGCGCAGCTCCAGGTTCATCGGCACGCCGCCGAACAGCTGCCCTTCCATCCTGAGGAAACACACCTTGTTGTCGTTCTGCCAGGCGACATAGTCGCTGGGGCCCACATGGATATTCTCGTCGGCAAGCCGTTCTTCGGCGACGGACTGCACCGCCTCGGTCTTCGAGATCTTCTTGGATTTGAGCCGCTGGCGGTTGGACATGTTGAGGAAGTCGGTGTTGCCGCCGGTGTTGAGCTGGTAGGTGCGGTCGAGTTTCACGCCGCGCTTCTTGAACAGGTCGGTCAGCACGCGGTGGACAATGGTCGCGCCCAGCTGCGCCTTGATGTCATCGCCGATGATCGGCACCCCGGCCGCCTCGAAGCGCTGCGCCCAATCGGGGTCGCTGGCGATGAACACGGGGATGTTGTTGACGAAGGCGACGCCGGCTTCGAGCGCGCATTCGGCGTAGAACTCCGTCGCCGCCTGGCTCCCCACCGGCAGATAGTTCATCAAGACATCGGTGCAGCTCTCGACCAAAGCCTGGACGACTTCGTCCTTCTCCGCCTCCGCCTCGCCCGACAGCATGAACGTGCGGTCGTCGGGATGGTCGGCCATATGCTCGGCGACGCCGTCGAGCACCCGGCCCATCCGCACCCTGGCGCCGGTGCGCGGCACCTTCTCGCAAAAGACGGCGGTGCAGTTCGGCTTGGCGAAGATCGC